>Ga0187892_10001360_pt1 | contig 56353 bp, 28 predicted proteins | sample MA1701073metaG_FD_139345 | JGI IMG/M metagenome (GOLD analysis project Ga0187892, IMG submission 139345) | Bio-ooze microbial communities from a basaltic lava cave in the Kipuka Kanohina Cave System on the Island of Hawaii, USA - MA170107-3 metaG ...
AACGTCAAGCGAAAATTCATCCGGCCGTTGCCGCCTGGCAACCCGTTTATCTCGACGAACTGTGGAAATTAAAACTTGACGCCGAGCACAAAAGGGGGTACGATGTTATTCCGCAGCCCTAAATAATAGTAGGCGTGCAATAAATTGAAAAAATCGTGACCTCATTATAGTTCTCACTTCTAACAACGAGGCAGTATTTTAAATTCTGTTGATGACTACGTTTTCATGAGTTCTTTCTATTTCGACTTACATTTATAAGTACATTTTCCCATTCTGGCCTTTTTGAGCGCATCAATGCTACTGCAATTGTAAATGCTGATTCCTGTAATTGCAATAAGTTGTCAACTTCTATATGCGGCTTGCGGCTCCAAATTTCAGCGAGGGATTCTCCACAAGTTTCTGCGAGATCAGGATCTGTGAATAAGTCTTTCGCCACACTGATGAGGGCTAGCTCAACCTCTTCACCATCAAAAGCAGCTAAGTCCATTGCTGCATCATCACGATCCCCAAATTCAATTTGGGGATCCATAAGTATTTTAATGAGCTCGTCTGGCTGTTTTCTTGACATTAAAAAATTCCTTCCATCGTTAATTCTGTGAGCAGCCGTCACTTGCATTCACAAGAATCATTGTTCTAATAAAGCTCTAACAGCAGCGCCACCTACACCACCTAAGGCTGATATTCCTTTGCTTATTGGTTCTAGGGGTATATGAGAAAGAGCTCCTTTTGGACCAACATGTCCAGTAAACGGATCCCAGTATTTTCCTGCGTCTATCCGATAATCGAATCGAGGTACCTTGCTTCCGGATAACACATTTGGACTCTTGGCAGCTTTATACTTAATATTTAAGCGCTCTAATAATTTTGTTCCATCTTTCCAAGTCTCAGCATATCCTTTCCTTCCCAAATTTTGTAAGCCACGAGATCGAGCTATACTCTTTAGTTTTGCAATACGATAAAGTTTATTTAACTTACTCAAGAGCCCAGCTCCAATGGCGCCCGACGTAGCATCAATAGCAGCATCTTTCCAAGTATAGCAACTCCCGGTCAACTTTGAAATAATATAGCCAGTCGCAACACCTGTTAATGCTCCGATTCCAACTTGCAAAAATTCACCATGAGGATCGAGATAGGTAAATGAATTATTAGATACATAAACATAACCATTACCAAAATTGAGTGAATCGCCCCAAACGTCAATCACATCTCGACTGATGAATCGCCCACCCCGCGAATCCAAATACCTCGTGCGATAATAATATAACGCCGTTTCCGTATCATATCGCCGTCCCGTGAACAGATACGAATTTCCAATCGCTGACTGCGCGATAATATTTTCTGATGCGTTGAAAATGGTTGGCTGGCCGTAATCATCATACTCATAACTTTCGGTTACTGCGCCCGCTGTGTTTGTCACGATCATGACGTTATAAAGTTCGTCGGTGTGGTAGTAAAAATCCGCACCGTTGCGCTGCATGTTCAGCACTTCATCGATGTACAAACCATACACGTATGTCGCTTGTGTTGCGCCGGTGGCGTTCTGTTCTTCGATTTCTTGCCAGTCATCGTAAAAGTAACGCGTAACAGTATTGCCGACAGTTTTCTCAATGCGACGGCCCAAAACATCATAGGCATAGCGGCTGAGCAATCCCGTAGCCGCATCCACATACTCCACCATCTGATTGCGGTAATCATAAGCCAGACGCCGTTGGTTGGCATTCGCATTGATAAAATTGCCATTCTTATTATATTGCCGGCTGTCAAACGGCGTGGTGGTGTATTGGTTCATCTGAAAATCCGCCGGCTCAGGCGTGGCGGTGCTCATAAAGTAAGAACCGGCATCTGTTCCGCCCGTCACCGTCGTGCGGTTGCCTACGCCATCAAAGTTGTAAGTGATCGTGCCGCCCGGCGGAGTTTTGGTGGAGCGAATGAGACGATAGATGGAGTCGTACTGATAATTGTGGGTCAATCCGCCCGGCAAAAGATCCTGGCGTGAGGTCTTGTTGTACATCTGATCCCACGTGTAGCTTCGATCATCAAAGACTTGCGGCGTGCCGGCGGGATCGAACGTGTGCGTCGTACGGGTGATCCGTTTGGCATCGTCGTACTGATAAGTGCAACGCGTATTGTTGGCATAGTCGCGCCGTTCCACCCGCGAACGGCCGATATAATCGTAGCGCGCGAGCGGGCCGTGTTGATCGTTAATGATTTTTTTGCGATCCAGCTCATCGTAGGTGGTAGTAACGATACGCCCACCTGGATAGGTGCAGGCGCGTTGGTTGCCCACGCCGTCGTAAATACTCGTTGTTGTTCGCCCGTTGAGAATTTCTTTCGTTACCAACGAGAGCGAATTATAATCGCGTTGCACTTCGGAATCGTCGTCCCGACCCAACACCAATCGCGACAGGCCATCATACTGGAAATTCTCAAAGGTCGTGCCGAGCACGCCTGCGCCACGGCTGATGGTTTTATTCACTAAACGATTGCGCAAATCATACGTGCAGGTTGCCACGCTGCCGTTCGCGTCGGTCATGCTAATGGCGTTATCGTGCATGTCGTAAGTCGTCGTGTGTACGGTGCCATCGGCGTAGGTGGTGGCGATTTTGCGATTGAGCGCGTCGTACGAATAGCGCGTGGCATTTCCGTTATCGTCGGTTTGGCTAATCAAGCGCGAAGAGTTATCCCAGCCTTGCGTCGTCACAATCGAATCACTCACGGCGCCGCTGCCAGTGCCGTCATTCGTCAAATAACGGGTGGTTTTGAGCAAGCGATTCAACCCGTCGTAAACCATCCTGGTTTTATTCCCCGGCGCGGTGGGTGAAGAGCGAAGGGCGTCAAGTTGTAGAGTGTGATTATGGCGCGAGTCGTAACCGTATTCGTTGATGTTGCCGATATTGTCCGTTGTCTTAATCAGCCGGTCGAGATTGTCGTACACGTTGGTAGTAATGAAAGTCTCATCCGGATGGCCGAGATCGGATTTCTCCACTTCAGCGACGGAGATCACATTGCTGTTGGCGTCATACGTGTAGGTCGTGGTATTGTTTTTGGCATCCGTGACAACACGCTGGCGGTTGGTGTTGTCATAGCTCACCAGTGTCGCATGATTGTTGTCGTCTACAACGCGAATGACCTGTGAATTGTCGCTGTAAAACGTTTCTGTCGTGGCGTTGCCGTCATCAATCGGAGTTTGCGTATCGGCGTCAAAGAATTCTGCTTGCTCGCGAGTTTGGCGATCCATGGCATCGTAAACATAAGCCACCTCGCGCAAACGCACATTGCCGGCGCCGTCGGGAACATCCACCAATTCCCCCTCGACCCGATCGCGCACGCGATTGTGATTGGCGTCGTAGTTGAAGCTTGCGACATTGCCCATCGGATCGGTTATGGAGACGAGACGGTCGTAGCCGTCATAAATCGAACTGAAAATCCGGGGCACATTTTCCAACCCTTCGCGCCGCGCGACGAGATTGCCGTTGTCATCATAATCATGTTGCGTGGTGGATTGCTGCGGATCGCCGGCGGCGCGAATCTCCTGAAAGACGAGGTCGCGCTCATCATAAACGGTGCGAAGAACATTGGCAGGTTGATGGCCGTTTGTCGCCTCGCCGTAACGAACCAGTGTACGGTTACGGTTGTTGTCGTATTGATACTCTGTGATGATGCTGTTTTGCGGATCGACCTCCTCGGTCATGCGAATGAGGTTGTTCAGGATCTCGTATTCGTAGGTCGTGGTGAAATGCGTGTTGGCTTGCAAAACGCCCCGCTCGTCAATATTCTGCACATCGCGCCGAATGACGTTGTCGTTGGCGTCATAGAACGTGTCGCGTTGATAACGCACGCCCGAGCCGTCCGTCACCTCACGGGAAATTTCGCGCACCACTTGATCGAGCTGATTGACCACGTATTGCGTGTCGTGGCCGCGCGGATCGATATGGCGGATCACATTGCCGGCCAGATCGTATTCATAAGTCGTCGTTAGCCCAAGATTGGGCCCGTCGATAATTTCCTGGCGGAGATAGCCACGTTGCGGGCCAGCGTCGTAGTAAGTGTATTCATCCCGGCGGTGGTGGTTGCTGCCGTTATCGGGCCAAACGTGCGCCGTCATCTGTCCGAATGAATTATATTCGAAATTCTCAATGATGGAGGGAAGGCGATGCTGGATGCGAATACGATTGCCTTTTGTATCGTAATCAAACAGCGTCACGTTGCCCCGGCCATCGGTGTGTTTGGTGACAAAGTTGAAGCCGCAGCAACCGCCGAAATCGGTATCGTACTCAAACGCCTCGCTAATCAACGGTTGATCGCCGGCTGGGGTGTGCGGGCCGGGCAAGCGCCGGATGCGGCGAAGATTTCCCCGCGAGCGCGGCGGCGCGTCGGGATTGAGATCCACTTCATAAACATTTTCCGTGACATTGTCGTTGGGGTGAATCGTGCTCGTCAACAAACCATCAAAATTGTACTCGTATGCCGTCTCAAAGTAATCCGGATCGTTCGGCCGCAATTTGCCAAACGGCCGGTTGGCCGTCACCGTCGTGGGCAGCGTGGGATTGGCGCGGCCGGTGTATTCGCGGCTGAGAATGCCACGATTGCGGACATCGTAAAAATACTCTTTGACATTGCCAACACGATCGTTCACGATCACCTGCAAAGTGGCTTTGCCATTGCTGGGCGAGGGTGTCAGAGGAACATAAACGACATCAATCGTGTCCCCGCCCCAAAATTGTCGTATTAACCGATCGAAATTAATATCCGTGGGATCATTACTCCTGCCCGCGTAAATATTGACCAAATACGGCCCTTCACCAAAAGTGGGATCGTTCGAATTGTTGCGCCTTCCGTCGGTGATGGTAAGTAAATTATGATTAAGCCGGTCATCGGCAAAGCTGGTGGAATACGTGTAAGTGATGGTTTTGCCATTCGGAAAATCGTTGCCGTTGGGTGTTCCCGTTACTGCGGGTATCGTTACGGACTTGAGATCGCCGAAGTTGCCGCCCGCCTCGTTGAAGCCGTAATAGGCATAACGAACGGCCCGTCCGGCAAAATCGGTCACCGAGGCGATGAAGCCTTGCGCATTGTAAGCGATGAGAATGTCGCGGTCAAGCGTATCCGTAATTCTAATGAGCCGGCCCTGGCTGTCATAATGAAAAGCCATGCGATTGCCGTTGCGATCAATCATGCTGGAAATTTTTCCTGCAGCCGGACTGCCATCCAGCGCATTGAACTGCCACTGCAGGCTATCAGCAAACGTATAGGTAAGAGTGCCGTCGGGATTTTCCACCAATTCGCGGAAGAACTCGCCCCGCGCCCAAGTGCCGTCAGCCTTTGGCAAATAGAGATCATTACGCGTGTTACCGTCATATAGTCTGATGGCCTCGTCTTGCCGCTGCAGGAAAATATTGTAAGAAAAATCCCAGCCGTTGCCCTGCGCCGTGTTCGGTCCGATCTGCGAGCGATACTTTCTCGTCCACACGAAATCCATACCGCGGCCATTGATTCGCAAGTCTTCAACCGAGGTGTAAAACTCTCCCGAGAAAAAGTAAACGGGATCGATTCCTCCGCCTTCTCCTGTGCCGCACTGTTGCTTGTTTGCAGGCTCAGTCCGATTATTCCCAGTGGACAAAGTCGAAGATGCAATTCTCCTACCACCTCTCCTCCGATTACCAGCCTCACCTTTTCCCGGCGGTGGCGATGGCGGATCATGCCATCCGGCCACCGGAATGCCGGTGCCGGGATCAGTCACAAAAAAAGCGCCGTCGTCGGTAATGCGGCCCGTGGCAACGATTTCAAAACGATGTGTCTCATGATTGAAGCTCAAGAAATAACCAGTAGAGCCGGGAGGCTGGCCGGTGAGATTCGGAAAAGTTACTTCGATTGGCGGATCAAACGTGGCACCCATCGGTTGCAAAGTTCCGGCATACAGCGAAGTCACACCATCGGGCATCGGCATGGGAACCTTGTCGAAGTGAACCTGATTCAAAGAAATGATCGCCGGATCGGAGGGACTGGGAATTGAGCCGTCAGCGCGTTTCATCGAGCCTTTCTTGACGATCATCTTCAAGCCGTCGATACCTTCAACCGTAAGCTCGACATCTTGCGTGTCATCATAAACCCGCGCGTTGTTGGGATTGAGCGGTGGCATCAGCACCGGAGTAGATAGACTGTTTTCCGCATTAGGGATAACAATCGTTTCGTAAGCCAGCGCCGGAAAACTGCCTGGTGGGATTGGCTGACCGTTGACCGCCGTCGCCGTCAAGCCGTCCACGTGCAAGTGTGCCGAACCTGCCATCGGAATATTGGTGAATGAGAAATGGCCGGTGGCATTCGAGGTTGTCGATGGCAGTGTCACCCTTCCCACTTGCAGTACACAGGTCGCGCCCTGAATCGGCTGATTGGCATTGTCGAGCACCAGGCCGGTGAAGGAAGTGGGCTGATTAGTGCGTTCGACGCCATAAAGCACGAACGTCGCCGGCAGCTCGTTATTGCCGACAAAAGTCGCTTCAACAATGTTATTGCCGAGCTCCGGGCCGAGATTAAAACTTACTTCAGCATGGCCGGTAACGCCGGTGTTGACTGTGACACTGCTCGCACCCATAACCTTGCCGCCGCCTTCCGTCACAGTGAAAATAACGGGAATATCGGCAACCCCATTGACGCCGTCATTGACCCATACCCGCAGCGCTTCCGGCGCCGGGCCGCCGGCTTCAGCGCGTTGGTTATTTCCGGAGCCGATGTCGATCTGCTTTGCCGGCGCCGGCGTAGCCGAAGCGCAAAACAAAATCGTGCCGGCAATGCTGGTGCTTGTCACGCTGATGCGGTTGTTGCCTTGGCCGGCATCGCGACCAAGCAGCCAATAAACCGTGGCTAAACCGTTGGCATCGGTATGAGCTTGCAGCATGATGGAGCCGGTATCCGCCTGTGCCGTTGTGGAAAGCCGGCCATCACTGCGAGTTACATTAAAGGTGACAATTTTATCAGCGAAAGCTGAGCCATCAGCGTCAGTAACTCGCACCACCAGCGGTTGCGCTAACATTGTGTTGACTTGGCCGGTTTGCCCGTTGCCGGAAGCCACAACCATCTGTGGCTGGCCGGTGACATCAATGCGTGTTACCATGATCGTTTTGGTTGTGGCATTGCCCACTTCATCTGTTGCCGTCGCCGTGATCGTATTTGCCCCCAACGCAAGTAGGACGTTTTGGCGCTCAAATGTCCCATTCGTGCCAATGCCCACCGCGACAGTCGCCGGTTGACCATTCACCGTGACGCTGAGTCCCATGAAGCCGCTGAGCACATCGCTGACCCGGCCGGTCACGGCAATCATATCATTGGTCAATTCGGCATTGGCGGTTGGAACGTCTATATATAAGGAAGGGCGGCTGGTTGTCGTGAATGACATCCACCTGCGTGGGCGCGCTGCGGCCGTTGGCGTTGATCGCGGTCACAAACAAATGGTTGTTGCGATTCGGTTCCAATTCCACCGCAGCGGTAAACGCGCCGTTCGCATCGGCCGTGGTGGTGGCCACGTCAACTCCATCAAAGATCTCGATCTGGGCATTCGGATCCGCGGTGCCGCCAACTTGAATGTTGAGTTGATTCGTCGGCGAAGTGGGCGGCGTGACAATCGGCGCCGGCGGTTCGGTGGGGCGTTGCAATTCGCCTTCGAGGCGCACAATAAAACTGAATTGCTTCAGCTCGGGATTAAAGAACTGCCAGTTGCGGCTGGCGCTGCTTTCATTGGGCGACAGCAATTTGTCCAAACCGACAAAATCATTGTACTGCAAGAACGCGCCGCTGCGATTACCGCCACCGTCGGCATTGAGAATTCTAAGTGTGCCCGGCCGCAAATTCATGATCGTGGCCTTCAAGGGCGTGAAGACAATCTGGCTGGAAATATTGGTCAGCGTCGCATCAAAGCTAAAGAGCCTATTTTGCGCGTCGGATTGAACATTGCTGGTTTGTAAACGAAGCAGATCGGTGACCGCCGTTTGTTCGGCAGTAACTGCATGTTGGGCAAACTCATCTTCTGTCGCCCATCGTGAAAGCGGCCTGACAGTTGCAGATTTTTGTGAGAGATCAATTTGAAAAGCAGCCGTGAAATGGACTGGTTGCTGGATGCTTGATGCTGGATGCGGGTTGCTTGTCGCTCGTTGTTGGTTGCCGGTCGCTGGTTGCTTGTTACTGGCTGAATACTGTTTACTGCTTACTGAAGACTGATTACTGGATTTTTTGAATTGGAGGGCGCTGACTTTCTGGCCGACACATTTGCCTTGCATCAAGCCGAAATCAATCGCGGCGCGAAAGTGAATGCCGCCATAAAGACGCGAGATGGCGGCTTCATTGGCGGCGCCAAAAAAGGAATTGAAGCGGCGCGGCGCCAATCCGCGGCTGTGATGCGCTTGATCCAAATACCTCACCGCGCCGAACAGATCTTTCATCATCTGCTCGATGGCGCCGGGGTCATGCGTATGATCGACAAACGCCATTTCGCCGAACATGTCGGTCATCACCTGCGCGAAGGCGCCGGATTGCACGGAATGGCCGGAGGGATATTCCGGAAATGGCGGCGTGATGACCGGCGGCGTCCAGCTCGCATCGATGAACTGGTTGATGTAAGTGATCGGCCGCAGTAAATTGTATTGATACTTTGCGTGCCAGCACGCGATGAAGGCATCGGCCACTGCCATGCCGGCTTTGGCATAAGCTTCCGCCGCAAGATCAAGAGGCGCTTTTTTCTGGGCGAGAATTTGATTTAAAATGGAGAGGGAATGCCCGGGCGGCGTGCTGGTTTGGCCCGGGTTGTCGGCCCAAAAATCCGCAATGGCGCGTTGCTCGGAGGTGAGATTCTTCGTGGTGGTGTAAACTTCCATGGCTTCGGCATAAAACGCCGAGCCGGGTTGATCCGAATAAGCCGGATGCCGCGCTGGCGCGCAGTCACTGCCTGACTTCAGCACAAAAGGCCGATTCTTTCCCCAGTAAGGCTGCATCGCTCGGGAGGGGTACAACGTTTCTAAAAACGGCGGGGTCGGCACCCACAAGCCGGGCCCCCTCGGTGGAGTGAAAGTATATGGAAAATTTTTCGAGTAGCCTTTATTGCCGCCATCGGTGCGGCTCCAGGCATAAATCGCTTCGGCAACGGTTTTACCCCACGCCACGGAACGGTTGAATACTTCCGACGTTAGACGCGTCTGAAATTGCTGGTTATATTTTTCTTCCAACGCCACCATCGCCGCCAAATTCAGCGCACTCGCCTTGACAAAAAGCCGCTGGCAGATGGTGGCCAAAGCGCTGTTGACCACGGTGGGCCAATGATACTCCTGATCAACTGCAACTTGCGGCAAAGCAGGCAAACCATTCAATTGGCCAGCCAGGCTTTGATGTGTCGGCATGCCAGCAACGACGGCTTCATAGAGAGTGACTCCGGCATATCCAAACGCCCGCGAAACAACCGGCGGGCTGCAGCCGGGGGTTTCTTTGGCCAATTTCAGTTGCAGCTTGAACCACGCGACCGCAACTTCAGCGTTGAACTGACTGGCAGGCGGCCCCATTTTTCCGAGTTGGGGAACGTTTTCTTTATCGTCCGGCGCCGGAACCGACAACAGCTTCAAAATCGGCGGTTCCAGTGAGGTGCCGGCTTGCATGGCGGGGTCCTGGGTGGCATTGCCGAAATTCCACCAGCCGCAGTTGAAAACGAAGAGCGCAATGAAAAAGGATCGTCGCGAATTTCTGCCGGGAGTGCTGGGCATGGCTTACTCCTTTGTGCGTCGAAGCCAATGGGAAGAAGTAAAATCAATTCATCAAAAAACGAACGATGAATCAGCGTCTTGATCAATAAAGGCTAAAATTGCACTTTCCCTTTCCTCTCAAACAGGCCAGACATTCTTTTATAACATATATGGAGGAAGACTCGTAGAAATAAGGAGTGGTTGAAAGCAAAGTTACATAAGTTTGGGCGAAAAGTCAAGTATTTTTATTTTTTACTCCTTTTTGCGCCGCTATATTATTATCATAGACATTGTCGCCAAAATCTTGAAAAATTTTCATTAGGGCAGATTTTTATGAAATCTTTAGACGTCATCTTCAAGCCCCACTCCGTCGCTGTCATCGGCGCCTCGACGCGGCCGGGCTCGCTGGGCCGCAATTTGTTCGACAAAATGCTGGCGGCGGATTTCAACGGGCCGATTTATCCGGTGCACCCCATCGCGAAATTTGTTCATTCGGTCAAAGCTTATCCGACGATTCTCGACGTGCCCGGCACGGTCGATCTCGCCGTCATCGTCGTGCCGCGCGATCAGGTTTTGCCCACCGTCGAACAATGCGCGCAAAAAGGGGTGAAGGGTCTGGTCGTCATCACCGCCGGTTTCAAAGAGACGGGCGCCGAGGGCGCGGCGCGCGAGCAGGCTTTGGCGGAAATCATCAAAGCCCACAACATGCGCATGGTCGGCCCGAATTGCATGGGCGTGATGTGTACCGATCCGCAGGTTCGCCTCGATGCCACATTTGCCGGCGCGTATCCGCCGGCGGGGAAAATCGCGTTTGCTTCACAAAGCGGGGCCTTGGGCGTGACGATTCTCGATTACGCCGGCAGCCTCAATCTCGGCGTTTCCATGTTTGTTTCGTTGGGCAACAAAACCGATATTTCCGGCAATGATCTTTTGGAATATTGGAAGGAAGACGAGAGCGCCGGCGTGATTCTGATGTACTTGGAAAGTTTTGGCAATCCCCGCAAATTCGTGCAGCTCGCGCGTGAGGTGTCGCGGCGCAAGCCGATTGTAATCGTCAAATCCGGCCGCACCGAAGGCGGGGCGCGCGCGGTCAGCTCACACACCGGCGCGATTGCCGGCGCCGATCTGGCTTACGACGCCCTGTTTACGCAATGCGGCGTGTTGCGCGCGAACACGATTGAAGAGATGTTTGATTTTGCCATGGGCCTGGCGAACCAGCCTCTGCCGCGCGGCGATCGCATCGCCATCGTCACCAATGCCGGCGGCCCGGCGATCATGGCCACCGATGCTTGCGAGAGCCTGGGTTTGCGTCTCGCGCGGTTTGCGCCGGAAACCCAACAGCGCCTGCGCGCGCGGCTCCTGCCGGAAGCGAGTGTCGCCAATCCGGTCGATCTTTTGCCGGCGGCGAACGAAGATGATTATCAATTCACCCTCGAACAAATTTTGCAAGATGATCATGTTGATGCGCTGATCGTGATTTCCGTGCCGCCGATCAGCGCTGATGCCATCAAGGTCGCGCAGCGCATTTCCGCCGTAGCCGAAAAATCCGACAAGACCGTGCTCGGTTGTTTCATGGGCGTCAAAGGCCTCGCCGCTAAAGGGCAGGCTTTCGCCGCCGAGCTTCAGAAGCAGGCGGTGCCGGCGTTTTCATTTCCGGAATCCGCGGCGCGGGCTTTGGCGGCGATGGTGCGTTATGCGCAATGGCGGCAACGCAAAACCGGCGACTTTCCAGCTTTCGCCGCGCGCCGCCAGGTTGTGGCTGAGATTATTGCCGGCGCAAAAAAATCCGGACGGGAGCATCTCACGGATTGGGAAGCGTTTCAGATTCTCTCGGCGTACGGCATCCCCAGCGTCGGCGCAAAAATCTGCCGCCATTTGGATGAGGTTATCGAGGCGGCGCACCAGCTCGGCTATCCGGTGGTGTTGAAAGTTTCTTCGCCGGAGGTGATTCACAAGTCGGAGATCGGCGGGGTACAGCTCGATTTGCGCAGCGAGGCGGATTTGGGGGAGGCCTATCACAAATTGATCGTGCGCCTACAAGCGGCGGGCATTCCGCCGGAGCGCGTGCAGTTTCTCGTGCAGCACATGGTCGAAGGCGGTCGAGAAGTGCTGCTCGGCATCAACGCCATTCCGGCATTTGGCGCGGTGATCGCCTTCGGCCTCGGCGGGATTTACGTTGAAGCGCTGCAAGACCTGGCACTGCGGGTGGCGCCGTTGACGGCTGAAGATGCCGAAGACATGGTGCAGTCGATTCGTGGTCTGGCGATTTTACAAGGCGTGCGCGGCGAGAAACCGGTGGCCTTCGGGAAACTGCACGAGACGATTTTGCGGGTTTCGCAACTGGCGCAGGATTTTCCCGAGATCGTTGAAATGGACGTCAACCCGTTTTTGCTTTTTCACGAGCCGGAGCAATGCGCCGCGGCCGATGTGCGGATTCGAATCAACGCCGGTTAGTTCAAGGAAGAACGCAAAGTTTGTGAGCGTCCGTTTTTTCGTGTTCTCGCCTTTATTTTTTTGATGATCGCAATCGGAAGCCCGGTATACCGTTGAATCTTCTCAACCGGCTCGTGATTCGCTATCATCAATTTAGCTATTTTTTCCATTCCCTTTTCCATTCCCTTTTCCATCCCTTTTTCCATCCCTTTTTCCATTCCTTTTTCCATTCCCTGCGTGTAAAGTTGCTTTTTCTCTTTTTTGATTGCGTTGATCAACATATTAACCTCCTTGGGATCTTGGTAGGTATGTTCCAAAATGTTATAATCGGATTCGTCAATTTTGCCGTGAACCGCCAGTTGCTTGAACCAATTCAGCAATAAAGATACAGCTTGCCGATCGCGCGATTTCTTGAGTAGCGCCTCGAACTCGAGCGTCAACAACTCAAGGTCGTAATGTGTTTCCGCCAAAAACAATGTCGAGACGATATTGCCGATTTTCAACAACTCTTGCTTGCTGAAGGCATTTTCCAGAATCGGGAAATATCCAAAATGCACTGTATACTTCCCCAACAACTCATGGCCTTCGATGAGCGAGGCAAGATTCACCGGCGCCGTCCAACGCCGTTCCCCGTTATAAAGCATGATCGGAAAAACCGGCGGCAACTTTTTTAAGCCCTTCTTGGACTCAATCAGATGCCGGTAGAAATCCACAACATAGCCCAATATTTGTAACGCCGCAAAGCGATAAGGCGTTGCCTTGAATTCCAGCAAAATCACAATATAAAGATCCCGACCGCGCAATTTGATTTTGTATATCAGGTCGCTGAACGTGCGCTGATACTGCTTGGAGACGAATGATTCCTTCACCAATTCGCAGGTCGAGAAATCCAAGTTTTTCACCCACGGCTCACGGACGAAGGAGACAATCAACTGTCGAAATATTTCCCGGTTGGAGAAAAGTTTCTTGTAACCGCGATCGTGGATTTCTGCCATGCGCTGATTCGGTTTGTTTCCAAGAGCTGCTCTTTGACTTTTAGCAAGCTTTTTCAAATATACAAAAAATTTTGAAGAAAACAACTCTTGTTTTGGCCAATAAAAAAAACGCCGCTTGCTCCGGACGACTGAACAAGCGGCGTGTCGTTTTACGTCTTAAATTCTACGTTTTACCGCCTCACCGCTGCAAAATCATTTTCCGCGTCAGCTTTTGCGCGCCGAGTTCCAATTGATAAAAATAAACGCCGGAAGCCACGGGCGCGCCCGAATCATTTTGGCCGTTCCAAATCACGCGATGGCGGCCAACCGGCTGCAAACCCTCAGCTAAACGGCGAACGACCTGGCCGGTGAGATCATAAATCACCAGCCGCAGCGCCGCCTCTTGCGGCAAATCGTATTCGATGACACTTTGCGCACTGAAGGGCGGAGGCCCGAAAGGATTCGGATAATTTTGATGAAGCCGGTAAGCCGAAGGCGTCGCCTCCGGCGTTCCTGTTGCCAACGCTCCGCGACGCTTGCCCAGCGACGGCGGCTTAATCTCGAAAGCCACCAGCGCCCAGTCGACGTCGCCGCTGAACGATCCGTTTACTGCCACGGTGTCGGCGGCAGCGACTCGCATATCCTGCACGGCGGCGGCTGTCACGAGGTTACTGCCGTTTTGTTGTACTTCAGCCCGTTCTGTATACCCGGCGCCCGGAGTGTGAATTCGCCCCTTCAGCCCAACAGCCGCATACACGACCGCCTCATCTCTTGTGGTGATCAGATTGAACGCGTACGCGCTGTTATCGGCGCCGCCGGCGCAGGCGCCGGCCGAATTTAAGCCGTTGGTGTTGCCGGCAATCACTTCGCCAATCGGATTGCCCACGTCGGCGCCGGAATATCTCGACACGCTCATGACGGCGTTGACCGGCGCGCTGGCCAGCGTCGCTGTCACCGGCTCGTCGCTGCTCGGCTCGCCCTGCGCCATCCACACTTCGACCGCCGTGGTGTTGCGGCCGGCGCATTTGGATCTGACCAGCGTCCAATTCAACCCCAAGCCGCTTACCGAGACGACATTCACTTTCGGCCGGGTTGAAACCGCCGCGAGATAAAGATGATCGCTGACGCCAAACAAGCTTGCGGCAGTTTGCACGATGGTGGAGTTTGAAGAGCTGCCGGTCTGGGTTTCTTCGTGAACAATTGAACCGGCGGGAATAAAAACCGCGGTGACGGTTTTGTTGCCGGTCATCGTGATGGTGGCGGGATTGCTCGCGCTGCTGAGATCTCCGCTCCAGCCGCTGAATTGAAAACCAAAGGCCGGCGTTGCGGTCAAAGTCACCACAGTGCCCGGATTATAGACCCCGCCGGAAGGATTGACGGTTACCGATCCGGAGCCGGTGGTGTTCACCGTCAAGTTAAACGGGGTGACGATCAGCGGCTTGATTTCCAGCGCCACGACCGCCCAATCAACGGTGTCGTTAAACGAGCCGTTGATGGCGACGGTTGAGGCCGAAGCGACAGTCCGGTCTTGCACCGCGAGGCCGGATTGATTCGTCGCGTGCGGCTGCTGGATTTCCGCGCGCTCGGTATAATCCGTGCCCGAGGTGTGAAAACGGCCTTTTATCGCCACGGCGCCATAAACGACGGCGCTATTTAGCGAGGTGGTGAGATTAAACGAATACAAACCATTATCAACGCCGCCGGAACAACCGCCGGCGCCGTTCTTGCCGTTGACGTTGCCGGCCAACAAATCGCCGAGCGGATTCGTTTCAGCCGCGCCGGAATACCGCGACACCGCGATCACTGCGGTGCTCGGCGCGCCCGCCAATGTCGCCGTCACGGCGCCGTTGCCGGTTGGCGAACCTTGCGCCATCCACACCTCGATGGCCGTCGTGTTCCGACCGGCGCATTTAGACCTGACGAGCGTCCAGCTCAATCCCAGGCCTGAAACGGAAGCCACGGCGGCTTTGGGCCGCATCGAAATCGCCGCCAAATAAAGATGCTTATTCACACCAGTGAGGCTTGCCGAGGTGGTGACCGTCGATGAATTGGAAGAACCGCCGGTTGCTGTTTCTTCATGAACCACTCCCGCCGACGCCGGAGTGAAAGTTGCCGTAACGGTTTTATTGGAGTTCATGGTGATGGCGGCGGGATTCGTGCTGCCGCTCAAGTCGCCGCTCCAGCCGCTGAACTGAAATCCTGCCGTTGGCGTCGCCGTCAATGTCACCACGGTATTCTCATTATAAATTCCGCCGGTCGGATTGAGCGTCACGTTTCCCGGGCCAACTTTATTCACCGTCAGCGTATATTGCGGCGGCGGCAATTCGTTGAATGTTGCGGTCACCGTCTTGTTGCTGTTCATGGTGATGGTGGCGGGATTCGTCGAGCCGCTTAAATCGCCGCTCCAGCCGATAAACTCCGAGCCGGAGGCCGGCGTTGCCGTTAACGTGACCACCGTGCCGGCGTTATAGCTGCCGCCCGGAGGACTGAGCGAAACCGTTCCGAAGCCGACCGTGTTCGCCGTCAAGATAAGCTGCGGCTTCATTTCCAAAGCCACAACCGCCCAATCTACGCTGGCGTTGAATGAGCCATCCACCACAACCGTGCCCGCCGAGGGGAAGGTTTGATCTTCGGTCGCAATTGAAGCCATGACGTTGCTGACGGCGCCTTGATGAAATTCGATGCGCTCGGTGTAGCCCGCGCCCCGGATGTGGGTCTTGGCGCGCATCGTCACCGCGCCATAAACCATCGCGCCATTCATCGTGGTGACGAGATTGAAGGAATAGGCGTTCGAATCGACCCCGCCGGAGCACGCGCCGTTCGGCCCATTGGTGTTGCCACAGATTGTGTTGCCGATGGGCGATACCACATCGACGCCGGAATAACGCGACACCGCAATCGCCGCATTGGTCGGCACGCCGGCCAGGGTTGCGCTCACCGTGTCATTGCCGCTCGGCGTACCCAGAGCCTTCCAAACTTCCACGCCGGTGTTATTGCGCCCGGAACATTGCGCCTTGACCAGCGTCCAAGTCAATCCCAGGCCGGAGACCGACTGCACGCTCACTTTTGGCCGGGTTGAAATCGCCGCGAGATAAAGCTGCCCGCCGATCGCCGTCAGGGGCGTCGACGTTTTTACAATCGGAGAGCCGGAAGAGCCGCCGGTTTGCGTTTCTTCGTGGGCTATTTGGCCGTTGGGATTGATGAAAGTAAAAATGGCCGTGACGTTTTTATTGGCGTTGATGGTGAGCGGAGCGGGATTTGTGGCGCCGCTCAAATCGCCGCTCCAGCCGCTGAACTGATAGCCGGCGCTCGGCGTCGCCGTCAAAGTCACCACCGTGCCGTCGTCGTAATTCCCGCCGGGCGGGTTGATGGCGACATTGCCAAAACCGAACACATTCACCGCTAGAGAATAGCGCGTGATAAAATCAGTCGGGCTTAAGCCAATCCCGATGGCATTGATGGCCGCAATCTTGCCGGTGGTCGCGCCCGAAGGCACGATGGCGCGGATTTGCGTGGCGTTAATTATAACGAAGCTCGCAGCCGGGATGCCGTTAAACGTCACGCCGGTCACATCGGAAAAATAGCTGCCGGTGATCGTCACCTCCGTCCCGGCTGGCCCGCTGGCCGGGCTGAAGGCATTCACGATCGGGCTGCCGTCACTCGCCACGATGGTCACGTCGTCGCTGGTCTGAAGCTCGCCGTCGTTGGCAGTCAAGCGCAAAACGTAAGTGCCGATGACGCTAAAGCTCGCCGCAGTGGCAAGAGCATTGGGGTTGTCAAACGTGACGGTTCCCGGCCCGCTGACTTTGCTCCATGTCAAGGTGAGGCTGGCCGGCGGATTGGGATCGCCGTCATCGCTGGCCCCGGCGTTGAGCGGCGCCGATTGCGGAAAGGTGATGATCTGATCGAGGCCGGCGTTGACGCACGGCGGCATGTTGAAAGCCTGGCTGGTAGCGGACCACGGCGTGCGCTCAAACGAGAACATGCTCAGTGTCGTGTCCGAGCTGACGGTGACTTGCACGGGCAACACCGTCGGGCCGCCGTCGTCGACTTGCACCCGCAAAATATTCGGCTCGGGAAACGGTTGATCCTGAATCCACGTGTGGCCGTCGCCGTGCATGAACAAAACCGGCTTGGCGAAGGCGGCGGCGGACTGGCGAAATTGGCTGAAGAACAGCTCGCGCTTCCAGTTCGGCCCGGCTTGGGCAAAGATGACGGCCGCGCGTATCTGGCTGACTTTGGCTTGAAATTGCTGGCTGATCCAATCGGCATCGTGCTGCATGCGGGTGTTCCATTCGTCCCAACTCTGCACGGTGCCGCCGACGAGATTGATGCCGATAAACAGCACGCCGCTGCGAATAAAAGCAAAATTCTCAAGGCGAACGGTTTGCCGCTCCGCGGCCGGCGCGCCGCAAAAGTTGTTTTCAAACCCCATGAAATATTGCGCCCAATAAGCCCAGGCTTGCGTCGGGTCGGAACAGTCGTTGTATTCATTATCGCCCGGAACGATGAAACAAGGCGCGGCCAGACCTTTGAGAATATTTGCCACCAAGCTGTAATCCGATTCCACGCAATTTAAGGTTGCCGAACCCCGAAAATCGCCGAGATGCACCATAAATTCCGAGGGACTGTACTTGTTATGCTCGGCAACGTGCTGCTGCAAAACCAAAACTTCATTGCTGTCATACGGAATGTCGGCCATCACTGAAAACTTAATCGGCTGATTCTGCGCCAACGCCAAAGGGCACAGAGCCAGCAAGAAAATTACCGCCGCCGTCGTCGTTGATAAGCATCGTGTCGTGTTCATAGATATATTTCGCCTTCCTTTTGCAAAATTATTTTGATAACAGTCGGGCTGCGCCCGCAAGTAGACCCCGGCCTCAAGCCAAATTTCGTGAGATAGTATTGAAACAACTAAAAGAATTTATCGCCCGCAGAAACGTACCCACACAGAATTTATACTCGTTACGGGTTGGAATTGGAGTCATTGCGAGGCGCTTTTTGCCGAAGCAATCTCTTGGTTTTCAATGGATTGCTTCGCTGAGAAACGCTCGCAATGACACTATAAAAATGGCCCTAAGCGAGTTATAACCGGCTAAGACTATCACAGGATCAAGAACACACGCGGGGAAAAGCGCTTGAAAGAATCCGCGTGAGTTTTTGATCAGCGTGCAATTCATTTCAAACAAGCGACCGAACACTTTAGCCGCGAACGTTAGACTTCGGACATTTGACCTCGGACTTCGGACTTTATTTGATCACCAGCATCCGCCGGATATGCTTTTCGCCGCCGCCTTGCAAAACCGTAAAATAATTTCCTCGCGGCAGGCTCGCGGCGTTGAAGGTTAGCTCGTGATGGCCGGCTTTTTGGTAGCCGTTCACCAATGTGGCGACGATTTCTCCGGTGGGATCGTACACTTTGAGCGTGATGCGCATCTTTCGCGGCACCGCGTAAGCAATCGCGGTGGTTGGGTTGAATGAACCGAAGGGATTCGGATAGTTTTGTTCCAGAGCCAGCTTCAAAGGAAGCGGCGCCGCCGCTGTTACAGCGGTGTTTTGCGCCGGCGGCCCGGCGTACAGGCCAAATTCGAGAATCCCGTAGCCGCCGGCGTTGTTCTTCTTCATCAAAAGCCGCGCGTACCGCGCCATTCTCGGCGGAAAAACGAATTGTTGCAATCCCTTGTTTCCGGCGGCGCTGTGGACCGTCGTCCAGGTCAAATCGTCATCTGAGATTTGCAACTCGCAGCTTTTGGCAAAAAAGCGGCTTTTCCATTTGACCATCAACCGCCCGATTTTTTGCGGCGCGCCCAAATCAACCCGCAACCAGGCGGCCGGGTCGGCTTTGGCGAGCGCGGTGCTGCGCCAATAAGTTTTGGCGTCGCCGTCCACCGCATTTTCAGGCGGCAGACCGGCTGCCGAGCCGGAGGCCGTAATCGGCAGATTCTTCGCCAGGTCGATATTGGGATCGCCATTGCCGACAAAGATCGCGGTTACGGTTTTGTCGGCAGTCATGGTGATGGTCGCCGGATTGCTCTCGCTCGGCGGAATCAAATCGCCGTGCCAGCCGCCAAATTCAAAACCCGGCGCCGGCGTCGCCATGAGCGTGACCACCGCGCCGGCCTCATACACGCCGTCCGCCGGCTCCAAATCCACGCTGCCGGAGCCTACCGGATTCGCCGTCAAAACAAATGGCTTCGAATGCAGCGTCTTTTCCCGCCCCACAACGGCGGTCGGATCCAGCGTCGTCGTTTTATCCTGTCCCAACGCGACGCTGCTCAATGTGAAAACACAAGCTCCTGCCGCCAGCCATTGTATCATTTTGTTCATAGGCAGTAGCTGCATGAATTGAGATGACAAAACTTACTCTTACTCTTACTCCTACTCATACTCTTACTCGCCTTTCAAGCGCATTAAAAGCGAGTAAGAGTAGGAGTAAGAGTAGGAGCATCCAGCATCAAGCCTTATTTCATCAACACGATCCGCCGGACATGCTTCTCTTCACCGGCTTGCAAAACCGTGAAATAATTTCCGCTTGGCAAACGCGAGGCGTTGAAGCTGACTTCGTAGCGGCCTGCTGGTTGATAACCGTTCACCAGAGTCGCCACCACTTGCCCGTTCAGATTATAAACTTTGAGTGTTACCTTCATATCCCGTGGCAGCGCGTAGCTTATCGAGGTGGTGGGATTAAAAGGATTCGGATAATTCTGCTCCAACACAACTTCTTCAGGAACAGGCACTTCCGCCGCCTCGACGGTTCTTTTCGAGAGCGGACCGGAGTAAAGCTCAAACTCGATCATCCGGTAGCTGCCGGAGTTGGCCTTGCTCATATAAAATCTTACATACCGCGCCGTGGTCTGCGGAAAGACAAATTGCTGCACCCCGCTCTTGCCCGCGGTGTTGGTATAGACTGTGGTCCAATTCACATCATTATCTGAAACTTGCAGTTCATAAATCTTCGCATGGTAGCTGCCTTTCCAGCGGATGATGGCGCGGCCAAGCTTTTGCGAAGCTCCCAAATCCACTCGCAGCCAGGCCGACGGATTGGTTTTGGTGATTTTCCCGCTACGCCAAAACGTAGTGAGGTTCGCATCCACCGCGCTTTCAGGCGGTTGAGCGAGATCCGAACTCGACGCGAGAACCGGCTGATTCTTCGCCAGGTTCGTGCTCGGATCACCATTGCCAATAAATGCCGCCGTCACTGTTTTGCTGCCGCTCATCGTGATCGTCGCGGGATTATCCGAGCCGGCCAAATCGCCGCTCCAGCCGCTGAACGCAAAACCTGGCCCGGGCGTCGCTGTCAATGTCACGACATCACCGGTATTGTAAACACCGCCCGGCGGATTGATGCCGACACTGCCCGAACCGGCAGTGTTCACTGTTAAGGTCGGCTTCGGCGTAAAAGTCGCGGTCACGCTCTTGTTGGCATCCATCGTGACCGTCGCCGGATTTGACAAACCGGTCAAATCGCCGCTCCAGCCGCTAAACTCGAAGCCGCTTTCCGGAATCGCGGTTAGCATGATCTCGGCGCCGGAATTATACGTGCCGCCCGAAAGCGCATTCGAGCCGGCCAGCTCTACATTAACACTGCCGGAACCTGAGGCGCTCACGGTCAAATCATACTTTTGCGGCTTAACTTCGAGAGCGACGACCGCCCAGTCGACATTGCCATTGAACTTGCCGTCAAAGGCCGCGGCTGAGGGCAATGCGTTGGTCTTGTCTTGCACGGCAAGCGAGACGACATTGCCGCCAGTGCCTTGTACCATGTCGGCGCGTTCCGCATAGCCGTCGCCGGGGTTGTGCTTCTTGCCCCGCATCGTCGCAGCGCCGTACATCAGGGAGCCATCGAGCGTCGTGGTCAAATTCAACAAATACGCGTTGGCATCGACGCCGCCCAGGCAGGCGCTATTGCTGGTGGTATTAGCCGAGGTGACGTTGCCAAGCGGAGCGACGCCATCCGCGCCGGAGTATCGTGACACGGCGATAATCGCATTGGCGGCTAAGCCGGAAAGCGTGGCGGTGACAACATCGTCACCATTTGGCGTTCCTTGCGCCATCCACACCTCGACATCGGCGATATTTCGCCCGGAACACTGCGCCTTCACCAGCGTCCAGGTCAGCCCCAGGCCGGACACGGCGGTGACGCTCAATTTCGGTTTGATGGAAATGGCGGCCAAATAAAGATGCCCATTCACGGCTTTGAGATTGGCTGCTGTGGCCAAAGTTTTTGAATTGGCGGTTACGCCGGTTTGGGTTTCTTCATGAATGATCGGCCCAGGCAGCTTGATTTTTTTAAAAATCGCTTGCACATTTTTGTTGGCGTCTATGAGAAGGGTGGCGGGATTATTCACGCCGGCGGGGCTCAAATCGCCGCTCCAGCCGCCGAACTCGAAACCGGCGGCCGGCGTCGCGGTCAACGCCACGGTCGTCCCGGCATTATAAACGCCGCCAGCCGGATTCAAATCGACGCTGCCGGCGCCCGACAGGCTCGTTGTTAACGTATATTGCGTGGGGCCGCCTGAGCCAGCCGGCCGAATTTCCACTGCCACAACCGCCCAATCCACCACGCCACTGAACGTGCCATCGACGACGATGTTGCTGCCGCTTGGCAGAGCGATGCTCTGATCTTGCGCGGCAAGGGAAACCGCGTTGCCGCCGGTGCCTTGCAAAATCTCGCCGCGCTCGGTATAGCCGGCGCCGGGGATATGCGTCTTGGCGCGCATCGTTGCAACACCGTACACCACAGCGCCGTTCACCGTCGTCGTCAAATCCAGCGCATAAGAACTGTTATCCGCGCCGCCCTTGCAATCCCCATCCTTGCCGACCGTGTTGCCGGCGGCAATATTGCCAATCGGCAGGGCAGTCTCAACACCGGAGTATCGGGAAACGGTGATCACCGCGCTCACGGCGGTATCGGCGAGGGTGGCAGTCACGCCCTCCGCCGGGGTGGCGGCTGAAGTTCCGAGCGCCATCCAAAGCTGCACGACCGCGGCGTTTCGTCCGGTACACTGTGTTTTCAACGGCGTCCAGCTCAGCCCGAGGCCCGAGACGGCGGTCACGCTCACTTTCGGTTTGGTGACAATCGCGGCTAAATAAAGGTGGCCGTCGGCGCCGGTGAGGCTCGCCGTCGTGCTGACGCTAAGAGTCTTGCTTGCCCCGCCAGTGCGGGTTTCTTGGTGAATAATTTGCGCTTGACTCAGGCTCGCAAGGCTCAGGAGAAAAAGCCAAACGCCGGCACTCAGCCCTGCGACACGGACAGAGGCCCGAAGGTGTTTCATCTTGCTCATAAAAGTCTCGCTTCTCATTGGTTTTGAACTCTGCATCCATGCGAGACCGTTAGTGCGCTGTGCCTGCACTAATCGATGGCGTACGCTCCTCCGCAGCCAAAATTTTACCCGATTGTGGTTGGTGTTACTCCTACTCCTACTCTTACTCTTACTCTTACTCCTACTCTTACTCCCACTCAAGCTCATTAAAAGCGAGTATGAGTAAGAGTAGGAGTAAGAGCGACGAGCATCCAACATTTCATTTCATCAAAACAATCCGCCGAATCCGCTTTTCGCCGCCGGCTTGCAAAACCGTAAAATAACTTCCGCTCGGCAAATGCGACGCTTCAAAGATAACTTCGTGGCTGCCCGCTTTTTGATAACCATCAACCAGCGTGGCGACCACTTGCCCGGTGAGATTATACACGTGCAGCTTGACAGGCATCGCCGCCGGCAGGGCGTATGTAATTGAAGTCGTGGGGTTGAACGGATTCGGATGATTCTGGCCGAGAAAAACCTCGTTGACCGTGGCCGCGCCGTTCGGGGTCTCCTCAGCGGAAATTACCGCTGATTCACTTGAATTCATAACCGCGCTCTTTTTTGCGGCTTTCGGCGCCGCGCCGGAATAGACTTCGAACTCGACAAGGCGATAGGTGCCCTGATTGTTCTTCTTCAAATAAAGCCGGAGGTATCTTGCCGCCGCCGGCGCGAAATTGAGGTTTTGAACTTTGCTCGTGCCTTTGGCCGTGCTGTAAACTGTCGTCCAATTGATCTCGTCGGTGGAAATTTGCAGCTCGTAACTCTTGGCATAATACGTATCTTTCCAGCGGATGACGACGCGGCCAACCGTTTGCTCTGCGCCCAAATCCAGATGCAACCAGGCAATCGGATTGCTTTTGCCGATGCCCAGGCTGCGCCAATAAGTCAGTATGGTTCCATCGACGGCGTTTTCAGCCGGTTTGCCTAAATACGACGCGGACGCCACAATGGCTTTATTCTGCGCAACATTTATCGTCGGATCGCTGCCATCATTGTCCGTCGTTGCCGTCGCGTTGTTGCTGAAATCCGAATCGCCGTTTGCATTCGAAGCCCGAACCCGATAAATGTACGTCGCGTTGGGGCTTAATCCGCCGTCTTGATAAGAATTGACATCCGCGCCAACCGTCGCGATCTGGCTGAAATTGCCGCCATTGTTTTTGCGCTCGATCTTGAAACCGTTTTCCTCGTTCGAATTATCATGCCATTGCAAATCCACCGTTGAAGCGCCCGTCGCCGTGGCCGCGAGCTGGCTCGGCGCCGCCGGCGGTTTTGGCCCATCGTCATTCAGAATCGTGCCTTGACCTTGCGCGCCTGCAATCGCCGCGCCCGTCGCGTTTTCCAAATTCACAAAAAATGTTTCGTCCGGCTCGTCGCTCAGATCGCTGTTGATCGAGACTGCGATGGTTTGCGCCGTTGTGCCGCTGGGAAAAGTCAGCGTTCCGGCCGCGGCCAGATAATCATCGACCGCCGAGGCCGTGCCATCGGCCAGTTGATAATCAACGGCGGCGGTTTGGCCCAACGGCTTCGAAAGCGTCACAGTAAAAATAGCTTCCGCAGTGCCGGCGTCGCCCTCTTTAATTGTGACATCGTTGATTGAAAACGTGGGATCGGCGTTGGAACACGGCGGCAGATTGAGCGGGGAGGCGCCAACCCAAGGATTGCGTTTGAAGGTGAACATCTCCGCGGAATTCATCGTCACGGTGATTTCGACCGGCGGTTCTCCTGAGCCGTTGTCTACCTGCACGCGAAGAACATTCTGCTCCGGCAAGGGGCGATCCATTATCCAGGAATGGCCATGGCCATGCAGAAAAAGAATGGGTTTTGCAAAGGCCGCCGCCGCCGCGCGAAATTGATTGCCAAAAGAAGCGCTGTAATCTGGCCGATAATGCGCGATAACGACGGCGGCGCGAACTTGTGAGGCCTGCGCCTGCAACTGCTGCTTCACCCAATTCGCGGCGGGCTGATGGTTGCTGCTGCCGGCCATGTTGATGCCGATGAAATGCACGCCGTTCATCGTGAACGCCCAATTTTCGGGGCGCTCGCTTTGCCGCTCGGTGAGAGGCGCGCCGCAAGCATTTTCCTCGAGCTTATTAAAATATTTCAACCAAAAACCGAGTCCCTCCGCCGGGTTTTTGCAATCGACGGTTTCGTTGTCTCCCGGCACGATGTACGCCGGCACCTTCAAACCCTTCAGCATCGTCGCCATTCCCGAATAGCGGGAGTCGCTGCACGACTCGCTGTCGCTGAAAATATCGCCTACGTGCACGAAGAACGCCGAAGGGCTGTAAAGATTGTGGTCATCAAGCTGTTTTTGGAAAACCGGAATTTGGCTCGATCCGTAGGGAACATCACCCGTCGCGGAGAAGGTGACCGGCTGGCCTTGCGCCCATGCCGATTGGCTCAGGCTCAATAAAATCAGCCCAAAAAGATTTGCGGCCCAACATTTTGTCTTCATAAATTCCTCACAGGGCAAATTTAAATTAACCTCGGACTTTCGACCTCGAACTATTTCACCAAAATCACCCGCCGCGTCAATTTTTGTGTTCCGGCTTCCAGGCGGATGATATACACGCCCGAACCGGCGTCTCTATCGAATTCATCCTGGCCGTTCCAATTCATGCTGTAACGGCCCGGGGCTTGAACGTTGTCAACCAGCGTGCGAATTTTCTGGCCATGAATGTTATAAACGAGCAGGCGCACTTTTGCCTCTTCCGGCAGGATGTAATTGATGCTGGTCTGCGCATTGAACGGATTCGGGTAATTCGGCAAGAGCTGAGCGCCGGACGAGTGCGGCCCGCTCGCCATCGAATCGGGATCTTCCGAATATCGGACCGTCGGCTCGGCGCCGGTTTTCGGCTTAATCTTCACACTGACCACCGCCCAATCCGTGCTGCCGCTGAAAGCGCCGTTGAACAAAAAGTTTCCGGAGTTTGGCGCGACCTTATCCTGTATCGCCACCGAGGCCACCTGATTGCTGGTGCCCTGTTTGATTTCAGCGCGTTCGTGATAGCCCGCGCCCGGCGTATGCGATCGCCCTCTCATGGCAGCGGCGCCGTACAAAACAACGCCGCTGTTCGCAACGGAATGATTGAAAGAATAGAGGGTGTTGTCAGTTCCGCCGCTACACTTGCCGTTCACGCCGATGCTGTTGCCGGCGAGGGTGCCGCCAATCGGGTTGGCGGCGACGCCCGAATATCGCGACACCGCGATGACGGCATTGTGCGGCGCCGAAGCGAGATTGGCGGTTACCGTGCCGTTGCCGGACGGCGCGCCTTGCGCCATCCACACCTCAACGCCGATCATATTGCGTCCGGAGCATTGCGACTTGAGCAACGTCCACGTCAGGCCAAGCCCTGAAACCGAATTGACTTTCGTTTTCGACCGGGTTGAAATCGCCGCCAAATAAAGATGGCCGGTGGCGCCGGTAAGATTCCCGGCCGTCGTCACGATGTTGGAATTGCTCGAGCCGCCGGTTTGAGTTTCTTCGTGCACCACGCCAATCGCCGTAAACTTCGCCGTTACGTTTTTGTTGGCGTTCATCGTGAGGTTGGCCGGACTTGTCACGCCGGTTAAATCGCCGCTCCATTCGACAAATTGATGGCCTGAGGCAGGCACTGCGGTCAACGTCACGATTTTGCCAACCTCGTAGGGTCCGCTCGGTGGATCGAGGGTGACCGTGCCCGAGCCGACCACATTCACCGTCAAATCATAAACCGCCTTGAACGTCGCGGTGATGGTCTTGTCGCTGGTTAGCATCAGGCTCGCCGGATTGGCCGTTCCGCTCAAACCGCCGCTCCAACCGGTGAATTTGAATCCGGAAGCCGGAACCGCTGTTAATGTGACCACGGTTCCGCCGGCATAAACGCCGCCCGGCGGATTCAACGTCACCGCGCCCGAGCCAACCGTGTTGACCGTGATGGTGAATGGGCCGGCTTTCACAAAATTGCCGGTCACGCTTTTGTTGGCGTTCATCAACAGGGTGTCGGGATTCTTGAAGCCGGCCAAATCGCCGCTCCAGCCGTTGAACAAATAGCCGGCGCTGGGAATCGCGGTCAATTTCATGGCGATCGAAGAATCATTGGCGCCGCCGAGCGAGTGAATGACAACATCGCCGTTGTTCTTGCTCACCGCCAACGCATACTTCGAGCCGTAAAGCCAATCCGTCCAGCCCGCATTTTTTCCCGCCTCGCAGGGAAACGGCGCGGGAAAATTAGCTTTATAAAAATAATTGATGATGTGAATAAGCCACTCGTCGTCGCCGTCGGCCGGGTAATCGGCTTCGTTGTACAGCCATTTCACCGCGCGCAGCAAGGCCTGATTTTCCCAGCTCCAGACGTTGTAACCGGCGCGATATAAAATGATCGCCTGCATCAAAGCGCCTTGCAGGCCGCCATAGACATAATTCTCTTTTGGCGGCGGCCAGGCAAACGGCCCGGCGCGGCGTTGATCATCCGGCAAGACGCCATCAACCGAATGGCCCTGAATCGTCGTCCCCATCCGGTTGATGCCCACCGGCGCGTTGGGGTCGGCTTGCCAGGCCAGCTCGTTGGCGGAATAAGAAAAATCCTTGTACGTATTGCGGTCGCCGAGCCAGCCTTTGAAAACGCGCGCCGTGCGCTCCAGCTCGGTGGCGTCGCCGAGATAACGCGCAATCGCCGCCCGGGTCGCGCCGCAATGCGTGCCCCAATTGTTCGGCCGCTGCTCGTTCGATGAGCGCAGCGTATTGCCTTTGATCGGGGTCGAGAGAAGGTTGCGCAGCCAGGCGCGAAAAGTCGCCTCTTCAGTTGGCGGCAGCCCGACCAAATCCGCGGCGAGCACATACGCCAAAAGCTCGCGACCGAGCGCCAGCGTTTCGCCGCCCTCGGTTCCGATGGCCGCCATGCACGCCGAAATCACCGCCTGGCGATAAGATTGATCGCCGGTGCGCGCGAAAACCAGCGCTTTCGCCAAGATCGCTACATTCACCGAATCTTCATGATCGGCTAAATTCGGCGCGCCGATTGGCTCGTTGGCACCGGCCATTAAATTATCCCACCCCATCCCGGAAACCGGAAGCTTGCTGATTTCAGCCGCGCTCGTCCAAATTCCGCTCGCAAAACGCGGCGCCGGCTGCGTTGAGAAGGTCGCCGTCAAATTTTTGTTGCTATCGACCGTCATGGTTTCGATTTCCATCCACCCCTTGAAACCGCCGCTGTAACCGCTGAACACATTTCCCGGCGTTGGCGCCGCGGTGAGTGTCACCACCGTGCCATTGTAATAAACGCCGCCGGGCGGATCAATCGCCACGCTGCCCGCGCCCACGACGTTGATCGTCACGCTGTATTGCGCAATCGCGCGGAAATCCGCCGTCACCTTTTTGTTGGCGTCCATGACGACGGTCGTCGTCGGATCGGTGCCGTCAATGTCGTCATCCCAGTCATTGAATCGCCAGCCCGTCGCCGGAACAGCCGTTAACGTCACGGTCGCGCCCTCGTCGTACACACCGTCCGGCGGATTTACCGTCACACTGCCTGAGCCGCTGGCCAAAACCGTCAGCGTATATTGCATGATAAAGCTCGTGCTGCTCGCGCCGGTGCCGGCGGAATTGGTGATGCTGATCGGGCCCGAGGTTGTGCCGGCCGGAACTTTGGCGCGAATTTGCGTATCCGAATCCAGCGTGAACGTCGTGGTTTTCCCGTTAAAAATCACGCTGGTGGCGCCGCTGAAACGGCTGCCGGTAATGGTAATTTCGGTTCCAGCCACCCCGCGGATCGGCGCGAATGACGAAATGATCGGTTGCCGGGTCACGATAAAAGAATTTTCGCTTGAACCGGGGCCGTCGGCATTGGTGACTGTAATTTTGCCGGTGGTTGCACTCGGCGGAACATTGGCCCGGAGTTGGGTATCCGAATCGACGAAAAACGTCGCCGTCCCGCTTAACGGGATTCCGTTAAAAGCGACTTTCGTGGCGCCAGTAAAATTGCTGCCGGAAATCGTGACCAGAGCGCCGACCGGCCCGTCATTTGGCGTAAATGACGATACAATCGGCGGCGCGGTGACGAGATAATCGGCTGCGCTCAAACCGGCGTCGAAAGCATTGACGACTGTGATTTTGCCGTTGGTGGCGCCGGCGGGCACCGTGGCGCTAATCTGAGTATCCGAATTGATGCTAAAACTCGTTGCCGGCATGTCGTTGAACTTCAACTCGGTCGCGCTGGTAAATTTGCTGCCGGTGATCATCGCCGGTGTGCCGACCGGGCCATGTCCGGGCGCGAAGGAGTTGATTTTCGGCGCGCTGCTTACGAGATTGATGTAATTGTGCAAATAATAGCGGCTGGTTTTGTCGCCGGCCAAAACCAAAATGCCGCTTGCGCGAGTGACCACCTGCTTCGTCGAGGTCGGATTGGTGATGTCAAGATCCGTCGCGCTCTGCATGATCGGCGCGCCGAGTCCCGCCGGAAAAACCATTTCGCTCAAGCTCGCGCTTTTCAAATACACAATGCCCGGCCCGGTGTCGGTGCTGCGCGCGAAAACATAAAGACGCTGCGTTTCATCGCTGAGCACAACGATGGGGCGGCTGTGATTCAAATTGGTGGTCGCGAAAGAATGGCGGGTCCAAATTCCGGCGGCGCTGCGCTTTAAAATGAAGATGCTCGCCGCTTTCGAGCCGGAAAGATCCGTGAGCGCCGCCGCATAAAGATTTCCACTGCCGTCGCGCGAGGCGATGACATTGAGATAATCATCGGAAACGCGGCCGAGCCCCACGCCCGAAATGGCAGCTTCGCGCGGCTGCCAGGTTTCGTCGGCGTTGCCATCGACATGCACCGCAAAATAATTCGTCGAATCGGTTTGGCTGGTCCACATCACCCCGATTTTGTTGCCGCCAAACGCCACCAGGGTGGAAATATCATCCGGATCGGTGTCGTTGCCTTGAACCGGCAAAATAAACGGCGCGCCCCAGCTTAAATCATCGCCGAGGCTCCGGTTGATCATGACTTTTTGATTTTCAACCCAGGTCACCCACAGTTTGCCGGTCGAATCTTTATCGAGCGTCAAAGCCTCGGATTTTGAGCTGTTGACGTTGACCGGAAAGCCGGCATCCAAACTGTAAGTTTTCGCGGCGGAATTGTAGCTGTATCTATAAAGCCGCGCCGAAGACGTCGTGGTCGTGGGCGCGGGAGTGGTTGTATATGAATGCGAGGCGACATAAAGCCGCTGGCCGTCCCACAACACGTCGGCTTTCGAGCCGCTGCGGGTGTCGGCTGCGGTGTTGGTGGAAATCCAACTTTGCGAGGCAATATCGAAACGGTAAATTTCAAACCGGTTGGCCGAGGGATTCCACAGCATGCCCCACCACAAACCGTCATTCCACCAGAGCTTGCTCTGCGGTTTTCCGTAGGTCGGCTCGGACGAAACCGACGTGCCAAAATAAAAATCGCGATAGCCGGCAGTGACCGGCGTGGATTGCGCTTGCGCCCCTCTCACCATGCCAAGGATGAACATGCCAATGAAGAAAAAGCCGACGCCGTTGCGGGTCATCGTCTTTGCTAAGCAAGCGGCCCCGCCTTTGCGGACGCCTCTTCTTTCGCTCATGGTTAAGCTCCCAGAAAAAGTAAGGCACAGCAGAGAATTAAAAGTGAATTAAAGAGGTGAAGAAGAGGTGATCGGGTGACGGACTAAAGCGTAAAGCGTGAAACGTAAAACGTAAATTTACGAATTACGTTTTACGTCTTACGCCTTATTTCAACAACGTCATGCGCCGTGTCTGCGTAAAAACAGCCTGGCCGTCTTGGCGCCGCACGACAATCTGATACAAATACACGCCGGCGGCGACGGCGCTGCCGAGTTGATTGCGGCCATCCCAGGGCGCGGTATGACGGCCAGCCGTCATCTCATTATCCACCAGCTTGCGCACGAGCTGGCCGGTTTCGTTATAAACCTTGATCGTGACTTTGCCGGCTTCCGGCAGCGAAAAACCGATCAGCGTTCCTGGATTGAAAGGATTGGGATAATTCTGTTCAAGATGAAAGGCTGCCGGCGGTTCGTTTGTGTTTTCGGTTAGAGCAAGCTTGCCGGCGGAAAGCTGCGGCTTGATTTCAAGGCCGACAAACGCCCAGTCCACCACGCCGCCAAATGAGCCATTCACCGTCACGGTTCCCGCTGTCGCCACGGTCTTATCTTCCACGGCAACGCCGCTGGGTTGGGTGCTGTTAAGCTCACGAACTTCCGCGCGTTCGGTATAGCCATCCCCGCGCGAGTGCGTACGCGCTTTTATTGCGACTGCGCCATAAACCTTGGCATTATCAACGCCGACATTAAGGCCAAAAGAATAGCTGTTCTGGTCGACGCCGCCCGCGCAAACGCCCTGGCCGTTTATGCCATTGGTATTGCCGGCAATCACATTACCGATTGGATTCGTTTGATCGACACCGGCATAACGCGAGACCGCGATAACCGCCGTTTGCGGGGCGCTGGCCAATGTGGCCGTGACCACGCCTTTGCCGGTCGATGTGCCTTGCGCCATCCAAACTTCAATGGCCGTCGTGTTTCGTCCGGCACATTTTGCACGCACGAGCGTCCATTCCAACCCGAGGCCGGATACGGAAATCACTTTGGCTTTGGGCCGCATCGAAATCGCCGCCAAATAGAGGTGACCGCTCACGCCGGCGAGGTTCGCCGAAGTTGTTACCGTGGTCGAATTTAATGACGTTCCAGTGCGAATTTCTTTATACACGATGGGAGAACTCGAAGGAAGCGCCGTAAAAGCGGCGGTGACGTTCTTGACCGTGTCCATCGTAATCACCGCCGGATTTCCCAAACCGGCCAAATCACCGTTCCAGCCGCTAAATTGATAACCTGGAGCCGGCGCCGCCGTTAAGGTTATTTGCGTGCCGGCATCATAGACGGTGCCGGGCGGATCCCACACCAAACTACCGGAGCCACTCACGTTCGTCGTTAAGGTGTATTGAGGAGGGGGCAAAGCGGCAAACATGGCCGTGACGTTTTTGTCTGCGTCCATCGTAACCGTCGCCGGATTCGTCGCCCCGTTTATCTCGCCGCTCCAGCCGCTGAACTGATAGCCTGAAGCCGGCGCTGCTGTCAAGGTCACATTGGCGCCGGCATTATACACGCCCTCCGGCGGATTCGGCGTGACATTCCCTGAACCGACAGTGTTGACCGTCAACGTATATTGCGGCGGCAAAGCCGTAAAATTGGCCGTCACGTTCTTGTTAGCGTCCATCACGATCGTCGCCGGATTCGTCGAGCCGGTTAAGTCGCCGCTCCAACTGCTAAACTGATAACCGGAAGCCGCTGTCGCTGTCAAGGTTACGTTCGTCCCGGCATTATACACGCCGCCCGGCGGATTCAACGTCACGCTTCCTGAGCCGGTGGTGTTCACCGTCAGCGTATCTTGCGGTGGCAAAGCCGTAAAAGTAGCGGTGACATTTTTGTTGGCGCCCATCGTGATCGTCGCCGGATTGGTCGAGCCGGTTAAATCGCCGCTCCAACCGCTGAATTGATAACCCGAAGCCGCTGTCGCCGTCAAGGTCACATTCGTGCCGGCGTTGTACACGCCGCCCGGCGGATTCAACGTCACGCTTCCTGAGCCGGCGGTGTTCACCGTCAACATATAACTGGTGGCGCCGCCGCTCAAATCAAGATAATTGTGAAAATAATATCGCGTTCTTTGATCGCTCGCCAGAACGAGCAGACCGGTGGCGCTGTTCAGGCATTGTTTGGTCGAGGTCGGATTGCTGATGACAGTGTCGGTGGCGCTCTGAATAAACGGCGTGCCGAGTCCCGAAGCGAAACTGATGTTGTCCAGGTCGCTGCTTTTCATGTAAATGGCGGCGGCGCCGGTCGCGTCACTCATTGCAAAGACGTAAAGCTTGCGATGCTCGCCATCGATCAACAAGATCGGGCGAGTATGGCCGTCGCTCACCAGCCCTACGAGAAAACGCGTCCAAACGCCCGCGACATTTCTTTTGAGCACGAAGAGGTATGGCGACGCGCTCTGTGACAGGCTCGTTCGCGCCACGGCGTAAACATTCCCCTCGTCATCACAAGACGGCTTAAGATTGAGTTGGTCATAGGAAACCTGGCCGAGAGCCGGATCGAAGAGCGCCTTTTCTTTCGATTCCCACACCTCATCAGCGTTGCCATCGTGATGCGCGGCAAAATAAGTTGTCTTGTCGTTTTGGTTGGACCACATGATGCCGATCTTATTGCCGCCGAAAGCCAGAACGGAGGAAATGTCATCGATTTTCGTATCGGTTCCCTGCACCGGCAAATCGAATGGTGCGCCCCAAGTCAAATCGTCGCCGACGCTGCGGTTAACTTTGACTTTGCCGCCTTCCGTCCAGGTCACCCACAACTTGCCGGTCGAGTCCTTGGCCAGAACCAGGGTCTCCGAGATTGAGCTGTTCACGTTGACCGGAAAGCCGGCATCCAGACTGTAACTTTTCGAAGCCGCATTGTAGCTGTAGCGATAGAGCCAGCCTTCGTTCGAGGGAGTTGCCGGGCCCGGACTGTGCGTAAAAATCTGTGAGACGATATAAAGACGCTGGCCGTCCCACAGCGCATCCGCTTTTGAGCCTTTGCGGTTGTCGATGGCCGTGCCCGTGCTCGTCCAACTCTGCGTCGCCACCTGAAAGCGGTGAATCGTGTTCGTCTTTAGCGCCGGATCCCACAGACAGCCCCACCACATGCCGTCGTTCCACCACAGCTTGCTCTGCGGCTTTTCTCCGGTTGGCGTGCTGTTCACGCTGGAAGTAAAATAAAAATCGCGATAACCAGCGGTAATCGGTGTTTGTGCGGATAAAGAGGAGAAGGCCCCAAGAAATGCCGCAATCGCTCCGGCGTGGAAAAGTGCAGCCAGCCGGAGGGCATTGGGCTGAATAGCGCGAAGCCGAATTTTAGTAAAGCCTCTTCTGATGTCTCTCATGACCAAACTCCCATACGGGCGTAGCCCAGTTGTCGTTCGCGTTGCGGTAAATTAGATGAGGTCAAGAAGAGGTGATCGTATTGTACCAACGTCGTCTTGGATATTACGTGATCATTGCGTTTTCATCCCTATTGGTTGATTTTCATCCGTGATTCTTATTTGTGCATTGAAGCCAAAATGGCGGGCGCAGCCTGATCTATCGCAACAGCACCATCCGCCTGGTTTCGATCACCTGATCGGCGCGGAGCTGATAAAAATAAATGCCGCTGCCGGCATTGAGGCCTTTGTTGTCTTTCGCATCCCAACGCACGGTGTAAGTCCCCGGCGTCAGCGACGCGCTCAACAAATCTCTCACCTCTTCGCCCAACAGATTATAAATCGTCAATTTTACTGTTCCGGGTTTCTTCAAAACAAAGCGTATCTCCGTTTCCGGATTGAACGGATTGGGAGAATTTTGCTGCAACAGAGCCGGCGCCGCGTTGTCGATACTGCCGGCGTCATCCGTTTCAACCGAAGTCGTGCCGCCATCACAGATCGAAAGAACTTTTTTCGCCACATCTTCCCACGCGTAAAGCCGGAAATTGCGCCCGGTTTGATCGTGCCAAATCATCACGCCGCGCGGAAAAATCGGCGAATAAGCCCGGCTGCTGACCTCCAACCCGTCTCCAGCCTTGGAACTGTCATCCTTGATTCGAGTCAAAAGGCGATGTTGGTGGGGTGCGCCTTTCTCGCCTTCCCGGCGGTAAACTTTGATGCTGCGCGTTTCGGGATGTGCAACCAAAATATAGCCTGTGCCATTCGCGCATTTATAGAGCGCCAACCCTTCGTTGTTGCCATGCAGGCTGTCTTCCGTGGCAAAAAACGTCAGTCGAGTATTGCCTTTTAACGGGTCGACGTTATACTTATGTATACCGACTCTCTCTTCAGATGCGTAAAAAAAACCCAGCTCATCGTCGGCAACCATGCCTTCAACTACATTTTTGAAATCGCCGAACGCTCTCACCAAAACGCCTTTCACCCGGCCGGTTCCATCGTCTTCCAGCCGGATTTGCCAGACTTTGTCGCGAAAGTTGGTGTGACGGCTACTGACGATCACAAAAACAAATCCGTCCGACGGGCGCTTGTACATCGTGAGGCCGTAAGGCGAGTCGAACATTTGATGAAGCACGTTCGTGGTGTCGAGCGTGGTGACATCCGACAGCTTGCGCGAGCCTGAATCAACTTTGAGAATGCGAACCTGCCTGCTATCGCGCAAGCTCACCGCCGCCAGGTCCACCGTTTGGCCGCCCAGCTTGAATCCATACCGGACATCGACGTTATTCGGGCGGTTCATGGTGAGCCGCTGTTTTTGTGTGCCGTCCAAATTCCAGGCAACCAGGCCGCCATTTGAAGGGCCGCCTTTATCCGTGCCGAGAACGAGGCTTTTCGAAGGATCCGTGGGATGCGTCCATATCGCCGCATCGTCGGCGTCGGAGATGACTTGGGAAGTGCTCACGCGAGACTTCACGGTTATCGTATTGGTGCTTTGAGCCAACATCACGCTCGCCGGCAACAAAATGCTCACCGCCGTCATTTTGAAATAGTCTCGTACCATAAACTAATCCTCAGTTGGTCGTATTCAGGGTTTTCTCGCTTAATTTAGCCCCCCCTTTTGTCGACGCATCCTTGGCGTCGATAATGACATTGCCAAAAACTATCACACGGCTGTTTTCGCCCACATCAATCGCTTCGTCGCCGCAATGCTCAAAGCGGTTATGGCTAATTTCACCCGTGCCGCCGTCGAAATCCAAACCGTCTTTAAAACAATCACGAAAAATGTTGTGCCGGAAAAATGCCTGGCCGCCGGTAACTTGCGCCGCATCTTTGCCGAACAAACTGGTAAACCGGCTTTGTATCACCTCCGTCTTGCTGTCAATCAATGATAACGCGCCCAAAAAGTCGATTCCATTCACCAAAGCCTGGCGGCCGTGCTCAAAGCGAACGTGCTCGAAGATCGACTGTCCGGCGCCAACGACGCCGACGACACCCCATTTTCGCCATTTATTTTGCGCCGTAAACACGATCGGCGCGTTTTCCATGCCGCGCGCGATGATCGGACTATAAGAAATCAGCGAACAGCCGGCGCCGAATTGCAGCACCGCTCCGGGCGCAATGATCAACACCAAGCCGGGCGGAACAACGATGGTTTCATCGACTTGATAATGGCCGCTTCTGATGATCAGCCGTGTCGAATCGCTCGAATCGCGTACAAAAAACGGATAGCGCGCCACAAAATCCGACACCGGCCAACGCAGCCGGTCAGGCAAATTCTCCGCCAACGTCACGTTATATCCGGTCAGCTTGAACCACAACCAGCCGGCCCGGTCAAAATAATAAACCACGCCGAGAATCGAACTGGTGACGAGACTCCAGCTCAACAGCCATATCGCGAGCTGGGCAAAGGCCGAAGCTTTTCCCTTTCGCTGTAAGCCCCAGAAAACGGCCGAACAAACCAAATACATTCCGCCGATAAAAACGAGCAGAGGCTTGGGAACTTTATAAATTTCCTTTGCCACGCCCAGCGCCGCCACCACGATGATCGTGACGGAGATGGCTAATTTTAAATTTACGTTCTGAAGCATCGAATCACTTTTGCAAAATCCAACGCGCCGCTTCCAGCAAATTATTCGCGATCCATTCCGGCTGCCAGGCGCAAGCGGAAAATTCCTTTTCGGACTCGAAGCCGTAACCGGTTCGGACCAAAATGTTTTGGCAGCCCACGGCACGGCCGGCCTGCAGATCGGAAATTTTGTCGCCCACAACAAACGCCTGGCGCAAGTCGAGATTCAGCTCATTCGCCGCTTTTTCCAACATGCCGGGCTTGGGCTTGCGGCATTGGCAATCCGTCTTATAAACACCGAGGCCGGCGCTCGGATGATGCGGGCAATAATAAATCGCATCGACATGCGCGCCGTTTTCGCCAAGCATATTTTCCAGCGCCCGGTGAATCTCTTGAACCGTTTCTTCGGAAAAATAACCTCGCGCCACGCCGGCCTGGTTCGTCACGATAACGACCTTGAATCCGGCTTGATTCAGCAGCCGGATCGCCTCGGCGGCGCCGTCGAGCAAACGAAGCTGATCCGGCCGGCTGAGATAGTTTATCTCTTCGTTGATCGTACCGTCACGATCGAGAAAGACAGCGCGGTTAAACATCATTTCTACTGTTTGTAGTCGCGCCTTCAGGCGCAACATATGAAAATGAACAAAAGCTATTGCTTGTTAGGATGATTTCTAAACTTCAAGCCGAGGTGCCTAAAGGCACTACTACGAGCTACGCGCGCACTTCCCAGGTTTGCAGCCCGTGGCGGTCGAAGGTAAACTCCACCACCTGGCCGCCCAACCTCTCGAGCTCCTCGGCGATGACGTGCTTTTTGTCGAACTCGCAATACAGCAGCAAATAACCGCCGCCGCCGGCGCCAAGAATTTTTCCGCCCAGCGCGCCATGTTTGCGCGCGGTTTCGTACAGCGCGTCGATTGATTCGTTGGTGATCTGCTTCGCCATCTTCTTTTTATTGATCCAGGCCTCGTGCAACAGCCGGCCAAAATCATCCAAACGCGCCTGCAGCAGCGCGTTCTTCAGCTCGACGGTGATTTTTTTCAGCTCATCCATCGCCGCCATCACGTCGATTTCTTTCTTCGTGTACGATTCGACCTGGCTCGAAATGATGTTCGCCGACAAGCGGGTGCGCCCGGTGTAGCACAAGATCAAACGATAGGCCAGCTCGTTGATCACGTCGGCGCCGATGCGCAGCGGATTGACCACCACGTTCGACAGCCCCGGGCCGACGCCAAATTCGATAAAATTAAACCCGCCGAAAGTCGCGGCATATTGATCCTGCATGCCGCCCTTGATGCCCAAATCCTCGCGCTCGATATGATAAGCCAGATTGGCGATCTCATAATTGGTCAGCGGCAGGCGCTGCAAATGTTTCAACAAGCCGATGAGCGCCACCACCATCGTCGAAGAAGATCCCAAACCCGAGCCGGGCGGCGCATCGCTGTGGATGAAAAAATCAAAACCTTTCTCGTAACCTTTGTTCAAGTTTTTATTTTTGATCACAGCTTTTATCAAATCCAGCTCGCCGTCGTATGTCATCTCGTCGTCGAGATTGTATTTGGCCACGATGTCGTAATCAAGCGAAGTCACATTGACGCTGCGGTCGTCGCGCAACCGCAGCGAGCCGTAAGCGTATTTGTCAATCGTGGCGCTCAAGACGACGCCGCCGTACTCGTCTTTGTAAGGCGACACCTCGGTGCCGCCGCCCGAAAAGCTGATGCGCAAAGGCGCTTTGCTGCGAATGATCATGATTGCTCCTTCCCTGAGACATATTGTTGGAATCCCTGGTATCCGGCCGGGGTGCCGATGTCGACAAAGTAACTCCTGGTCTCATACCCGAACAGCCGATGCCCGTTATTTAAAAGCGCTGGAAAAGTCTCTTTTTCCAGCGAGATTTTTTCCGCCGGAGGAATAAAATTAAAAATTTCCGGCTCCAAAATATAAATGCCGGCGTTGATCAGCTTCGAGCGTTCGGCGCTTTCGGATTTCTCGTTGAAGCTCAAAATTTCATGCCCGGCGTTGACCGTGACCGAGCCGTAATTCCTCGCGTCTTCGATCTCCGTCAAAGCCATCGCGCCGATGCCGCCGCTTTTTGCTTTTTTTTCGTTATAAAATTGCGCGAATTGGCGCAAATCGATGTCGAGATACGTGTCGCCATTCAAAACTAAAAACGTCTCGTGAATAAAGCGCTGCGCCAATTTCACCGCGCCCGCCGTTCCCAGCAAATCTTCTTCAATCGAGTAATTGATTTTGATCTGCCAGGCCTCGCCGCTGCCGAAATGGCTTTGAATCTGCTCGTAAAGATAGCCGACGCAAAAAACCGCTTCGCTGATGCCGTTGCGCTTCAACAGCTCGATTTGATATTCGAGAAAAGGTTTTCCGGCGATGCCGGCCATCGGCTTCGGTTTGTCATGGATGATGGATCGAAGCCGTGTGCCCAATCCGCCGGCGAGGATGAGTGCTTGCATATTGTCTAATATAAACTAATTCTTTGTAAAATGGAAATGTTTGCCGGTTAGCCGGTTACGCCCGTAGGGTTTGCTGGTTAAATAATTTCCAACTCAACTGCAAACGGATTACACTCGTTTTCAGACAAGCTGAAACGAAAACTCTTTGAGCAGCCTTGAAAAACCCACTGATTGAAGAATCCCACTGATAAAGCTTTCATCGGTGGGGTTCTTCAATCGGTGGGGGATTAAACTTTTAGAAATTTTTTTCTGAGTTTGGCGGCGTTAACAGGCCTAAACCCGTGAATCGACCAACTGGCTAACCGGCAAAACGCTTTCGCAAAACGGCCGCATTTTCGCGTACAGCTCTTGAAACGAAACCGGATACGGATGCCGGAATTCGTAAGCCTCTTTCTGCGACAAAGCCCGGCGCAAAATATCGTATTGCAGCTCGTGAACGTTGTCGAGAAATTCGTTTTTGCGGTCGGGAAACGCGAATTTGAACGAGAGATAATTTTCCATGAACGGCAGTTGCTCGTAGCGAATCGAGGCGATCATGCGTTTGGCGATCAGCGCCGGCTCGAGCGGTTTGATGCGAATATCCGGATCGGCGTGGCTGAGGCCGAGAAAAATTTTATCGGGCCGGGCGACGAACGGACCGAAGCGGTCGCCGAAAACCATTTCCGGTTCGACGCGAACGTTGAGCTGGCGCTTGATCGCCGGCATGCCTTCGCGCAAAAGCTTGGCCGGCAGCATTTTCCCAAGCCGGCCGTTGAGATTCTGCTGAAAGCGGTCGAGACGATGAATCGCCTTGAACATCATGAGATTCTCCCGCTTGATCTGGCTGCGCACGTGCGGCAGATTTTCCAGATGCCAATCCCACAAGCGGATGATTTCGGGAATGCCGTACATTTTTTGGCCGTCGCCGCTGAGCAAAATCCATTCGTCGCCGACGTAGCGGCCGCCGTGCGCCGCGAACGAGAGCAGCGTCTCGGTTTTGCCGCCCTTGGCCCAGCCGGTCACCACCACGCCGGTGTTTTGATAAACAAAACCCGAAGCGTGCAGCGAGACACAATCTTTTCGCAGCATGGTGAGATTGACGATGGCCAGCAGCAACGGCACGGAGCGCAAGCCGCTTTCACAAACGATTTCGCATTGTTCGCTGCCGATCTGCTCAAAAGGAATTTTAGCCCGCGCGGCTTTTTTGCTGCTGCGCAAAATGAAAAAACCGTCGTCGGTGAAGCCGTTGTCGTGCAGCGTCAAATGCCGCAGATCGGCAACCGGCAAGCGCTCGACGAAGCGCACGATGATATCCGGCTCGCGGTTGAGCGCGCCCTGCAACGGCCCGAGCTGCTTGAACACCGCCTCGGCGTCGCCCGGGGAAGGATTCAACAGCCGCAGACCGACGAGGCCGTGAATGTCGTAGTCGATATGATTTGAAGCCGGCGAGAAGGCGCCGTTATTTTTTGACATCTAAAATTTCCTTAGCTTGCAGACAATCCTCTTGCCATGAAAAAACTTTCGCCCACTGAATTTGAAATCCTTACAGGCGCATCCCGCTGAATTGAATTCAAAAAAATTTAATTTCTGTCGGATTTCTATTTCTGCGGGCGGCTTTTTATTCTGGGTCATACAACTAATTTCTTGTGAAAAAATTTTAGTGAATTACGCCGCCGAGCCGTGGCGCTGGGGCTGCCAGAACTCGACCCGTTTGCCTCTGAGCAAGCGGATGACGGCGATGAAGGCGGCCGCGTTGGCGAGACAATAAAAAAACGGGACATAAAAAAATTTAAGCCGTCCGATTTGACGTCGCCGCAGCACATAACCGGCGGCGGCCAGGAGATAAAAAAGCGTTTGCGCCACCGCGGCGGCAAAATAGAAACGGCCGGTTCCGCTCAAGAACCAACTTGCCGTAAACAAAACCAAAAGAAAAAAAGGCACGAGACGGCGCAGCACTTTGTGCGAAAATAATTCGAGCGAATAAAAACCGTATCGAAACGGATTCAACAGTTTCCGTCGCAGCAACACGCCGCGCAAGCCGCGCGTCATAATCCGCACTTTGCGCCCAAATTCGAGCGAGGCCGCCGGCGTCGGCTCTTCGTATGCAATGGCCTCAGCCTCAAAAACGAGCCGATGGCCTTGCTCGATCACCGCGGTGGAGATCGCGAAATCGTCGGTCACAGCGGCGCTGGCGGGCGGCTGATAAAGCTCGCGCCGGATCGCGTAAATCGCGCCGTGCGCCGAGACGATGTTGCCGGTCAAGCTTTCGAGATTCTTGAGCCATTTGTCAAAAGACCAGTACATGCCTTCGCCTTCGCTGGTGGTATCGGCCTGCTTGGCTTTCAAATAAATTTGATTGCCGCACACGCCGCCGACTTCGGGATCGGCGAAGTTGCGCATGAGCATGCGCAGAGCGTCGGGCTTGTACATCGAATTGGCGTCGGAAAAAACCAGAATCTCGCCGGTGGCTTTGGCCACGGCATCTTTGAGCGCATAAATTTTGCCGCGGCGCGGAAAACTCAGCAGGCGGACGCCTTGTGGCGCGTAACCGGAGACGATGCGATGGGTGCCGTCATCGGAGCCGTCCGACGCCACAATGATTTCAAGACGGTCGCCAGGATAATCGAGGGCGAGCGCATTCTCCAGGCGTTCCGCTATCGCCTTTTCTTCATTCCAAACGGGAATAATCAAACTGACGCGCGGGGTAACCGGCTTTTGCCGCACGCGGCGATTGCGCAGGCGCGCGACGGCGATGACGAGCAGCGAGAAGCCGGCGTAGGAATAAATAATCAACGCCACGGCGAGCCAAAATGCCACCCAGGCGATGGAAATTTGCGGCATTTCAGTTTGCTCCGCGTCCGGTAAAAACCGTGCCGATGGTGCGGAACATGATCTGCACATCCAACCACAAGCATTGATTTCGCAGATAGGCGATGTCCAGGCGCACGCGTTCATCGAAATCAAGCTCGTTGCGGCCGTTAACCTGCCACAGCCCGGTCAAGCCCGGCTTGAGCGTGAGGCGCGCAGTGTGCCATAGGCTGTAGGTTGAGGCATGAAACGAGGTCGGGCGCGGCCCGACCAGCGTCATGTCGCCGGTCATCACGTTGAAAATTTGCGGCAGCTCATCGAGGCTGGTCTTGCGCAAAAAACGGCCGACGCGGGTGATGCGCGGGTCGTTGATAATTTTAAAATCCGGATAGGTAAGCAGATTCAGATGGATGTATTTTTCTTTCAGCTCTTCGGCGTTTCGCACCATCGTTCTGAGCTTGTACATCTTGAAGCGCTTTCCGCCGCGCCCGGTGCGAAGCTGAAAGAAAAAAATTGGCCCGGGCGAATCGATTCTGATCGCCAGGCAGCAGAGCAAAAGGATGGGCAGAATGACCGGCATCGCCGCCAGACAAACGGCCAGATCGATGGTGCGCTTGATCCGCTGGTAGATGAGGCCTTGGCCGAAAATTTTAGCGATAGGCCCGCATTCATACCAAGTATTGGTAATGCGCGCCGCGGTGGCGTGGCTGGTTGCGGTTGCCTCCGGCAACTGATACACGCTGGATAATCCTTGCATGGACAACCTCCTTCACAAGCTCGGGTTGAAGCGTCGATGGTAAAAAATTATTTCGCCAGAGATTCCTTGCGCTGCACACTCTGGCTGGATCTGGCAGCGTCTTTTTGAGGTAGGTTGTCAGTCGCCTTCCGATGGCTCCTGGTATGGGCATGGCTGACGAGATCTTCGATCGTCAAGCCGTCAGTGGGAAATTCCGCCACGCCGGATCTTAAAGTTATTTTGACGCGGTCGGCGATCAACTCATTCAAACGAATGACGCCTTGCTCGGCCAAAGCCGCCGAGGTTTCAGGCATCAAAACCACGTAATAATCATTGGTCACGTCGTAGGTCAAAAAATCGCAGGCGCGCAGATTATCGCGCAACAGGGCGCTGATGAGCGAAAAAAAGAAATACGAGGCGATCTCGGTGTTTTCCGTGACTTGCAGCAGATTGCGTTTTTTATGTTTGAGCTGCTCCTGGTCAACCGAAAGAACGGCGATGGTCAGCGAATTGCCGTAACGCCGGGCGCGCTCCAGTTCCGCGGTCATGCGGTGCAACGACCGCCGAAACCGCGGGATCGCCGTATGCCAATTGCCATAGAGGCCTTTGGTAACCGCATGATTGACCTTTCGCCGGCGCCAAATCAACCCGAGCACGAAAAAACCTGCTCCGACGATGATCAGGCCGATTAGCCAGGATTCGAACAGAAAACTCATCAGCTCTTCGTTAGCCCTATTGGATATCATCATTGCACCCCTACGGGCGTAGCCCAAATCTCGAGTTCGCCACCTATTCTATCCGCATCAAAAACGTGTCTGCGCTTATTTAAAACATATTTCTTATCACCCGCGGCAAATCATCGCCGGTGCGATTGAGCACCAAGCCGAGGGTGTTGGTGCCGGCCCGCCGCAATTCTTTCATGACTTCCTGAATTTCTTCCGTCCGGGTTCGGTCCGCTTCGGCGACGAGCATGACGCCGTCAAGATGCAAGCTCAACATCAGCACTTCAAAATTGAGCGTCAACGGCGGCGCGTCGATGATCATGAAGTCAAACGCTTCCCGCAGCGCCGGCAAAACCGCCACAAAACGCTTGGTCTCAAATGTCGCTCCGGACGGCACGCCATCGATCGGGATGACGCGCAGATTGGGAATGCCGTTGACCACCGCCATGTCAAAAAAGCCGATGGTGTCTTCGGTCGCCATTTCGTGGCTGCTTTTTAAATCAAACAACTTGTGCAATTTGGGCCGTTTGGAATTGGCGTCGATCAGCAACACGCGCTTGCGCGGATCCAGGCTCAGGCCGAGCGCCAGCGTGGTGGCCACGGCGGTGACGCCGACGCCTTCGCTGGTGCCGGTGATTACAACCGAACGCACGCCTTGTTGCTCGCGGGCGATCAACAAATTGTTTCGCAGCTTCAATTGATCGCGGCTCAACTCCGGAATCATCCGCGCCGAATATTCCGAGAACGCGCCAGGCTCCGCGCCGTTGCGTGGAACGTCGCGCGTCGACAGCGGTTGGGAAAGTTCCGAAGTTTTTGCAAAGCCGGAAGTTTGGCCGTGCGCGTTTGCTTCCTCGCCGAAGAAACTGTCCTTAGCGATATTCATTATTTTCTCTATTGAATGGCCACAGGCCGTGACATCGCGCTGATTAAAATCCACACGCCAATGTGTTGCTCATCTTGACTCGGCGGGCAAACTTCCCGTCTCAAACATGGTGTCCGGCAGCAAATTCGGCGGCCACTCGCCATCGGGAATGGATACGATGACGGGAATATCCAGTTGCCGCGCGACATCGGCGCTCGAATGAACGACGTTGTCCATAAAGCCCAAGCCAAACGCCGTTCCCAAACTGACAAACAGCGCCAAAAAGAATCCCACGATAATATTGAGCTTTCGGTTCGGGCTGACCGGCTCCAACGGCACGCTCGCCGGATCGAAGAGGCTGACGTTGGCGACTTTTTCGCGGTCGAGCGCTTCGGAAATGCGCGCTTCTTCCTGCTTTTTGGCGTAGAGCAAATAATTACCCCGCACCAACTGCAACTGCTGCGACAAGGCTTCGTGAGTAAAACTGGCGCGCTCAAGATTCTTGAGCTCTTCGCGCAACACTCCGATGGCCGTCTTCAATTCCTTTTCCTTGGTTTGATAGCCGATCAAGTCAAAGCGCGACCGGGTCAGCTCGGTGGACAATTCCATCATCGAGCGATTGATATCCGTGGAAACCTCCGGCACCTGCGCACGTTCGTGCTGCTGCATCGCCTCTTCGATTTTCGCAATTCGGGCTTTAAGGCTGCGGATGATCTGGCCGCGAGACTCGGAGGCATTGCCGCCGCCGGCAGCCACTTCCGCGTATTTCGCTTTCAGCGAGGCCAGCTCGTCCGTCAAGCCCTCGATAATCGTGGAAGACACCTGCAGATTTTGTGCTTGCAGGCGCGACGGCTCCGCGGCGATTTTCTTTTCGAGAAAGTCAACCTGTTCGGCCGCAGCCCGCGCGTTGGCGCGCATGGTATTGAGCTGCACTTCATATTCGGCCAGCTTTTGCAAATACAATTCGCGTTGCTGAGCCGGCACGATCAGGCTGTGTTCGGCTTCAAAACGTTCCAACGCTTCCGTCATCACCTCCATCGAATCGCGCAACACCTCGGCCTGCTTTTGAAAAAACGAATAAATGCCCGGGCTTTCGTGAACTTGGAGATGGCGCACCACGTAACGCTGGCACAGCTCATTCACCACTTCCGTCGCCAACTGCGGGTTTTTCGATTCGTACGTCACTTGCAGAATGTTGGATTTTGGCACGATCTGGCAATCCAGGTCCGCTTTGAGAAGCGCAACGGCCAGCTCGAGCGCTTGCGTGCTGTCAAGCGCGCTGGCCCTCTCGGCGCCGATGATCTGCTTGTACAGCATGTCTCTGCGCAAAACTTCCCGCAGCAAGGTCGTGCTCTTTAAAATTTCTATTTCGGAATTCAGCGCCTCTTCCGAGAGCTGTGGCTTGTCTTCGGCCGCGGCGCCCTCGCTCGCCGAGACCATGGTCTTGGCGCGGTCTTTTTTGAACAACAGCTTGGCGCGCGTCATGTAAATGGAAGGCTGCGTCATCGTTGCCGCCACGACCATCAGGAAAATGGCGCCAAACAAAAGCATGGCCAGCCGGCGGCGCCGGTAAATCATCGTCACCACATCTTTAAACGAAAGCGAAGGCCGCGCCGGCTGCAAAAGCGGCTCTTCGCGCAGTTGCAGCTCGTGATTGCCTGTCGTGTCTGCCGGCAGTTGTTTCGGAAGTGTCATGCTAAGTCCGTTCGATCAGGTGCAAGAAATCTTTACGGCGTCTTTCAATTGGTATTCGCGCGATTATATTCCCGCAAGGTCCGGAGATAAACATCGACCGGCGGAAACAGGCCGTCGTAAACTTGCGTGAGAAAATTATTCACGCTGCCAATAAAAGTTCTGGGCACAAAAATGATGTCTTCCGGCTGCACGTACATATCCTCGTAGATCGCATTTTTGACCGCGCCACCGTTCAAGTCCAACCGCCTGGCCTGGATTTGCCCGACGGCGTCGCGGCGCAGCATCATCACACTGTTCATTTTGGCGGTGCGGCTCGGACCGTTGGCCGCCGCCAAGACCTGCAAAACCGTCATCTTCGGCCGCAGTTCCACGATCCCGGGATTGCGCACTTCGCCTAAAATATAAGCCGACTGTCCGGCAAAGCTCCGCACAAAAACCGTCACCTCCGGCTCGTGAATGACCTCGGAATAAGCGGCGGTGATCGCGTTGTCCAATTCCACCGGCGTCATTCCCATCACAAGAAAATCGCCCAAATCTTCGAGCGTGATGCGGCCATCCGGCCGGACTTTCACAATAACATTCAGCCGCTCGTGATAGCGCACCCGGATTTCCAGCTCGTCAAGCGCGCCGATGCGATATTCCGGCGGCGGCGCGGCAACATTGGGCGCAATGACTGGCGCAACAACAACCGTATCTGTCGCCGCGACGGGAGCGGGAACATTCTCAACCTCAGAGCGCGATGAATGCGTTCCAACACAGCCAAACAGCATGATGCTTAAAACTGCCAAAATCCCAACAGCCAAACTTGCACGACGTGTATCGATCATGTTCAACAGTGCCAATGGATTGTCCCGGCTTAATTCATGATTGAATCGGAAGTTATTTATATGACGCGCCTCACAGAACTTAACGATAGCGTAACGCATGCTTTTTTCTATCATAATACTTACAGACAGACAAGGTTTTAGCGGAAAAAAATTTCCGCCGCGTCACGATTCAACCGGCAAACCAATGATTTAAACCGGTCGTTCCGGGCCAAAAGCGGGTTCGATTTTTTACTGAATTTTAACTTAAGACGTTAGACCAGGCTAGCGTGTGATTCTTATTTGATAATACTTACATGCAGAAGAGCAGACAGCGGAAAAATTTTATGTAACTTCAAATCAAGAAAACAAAAAAGCCGAGGCGAATGGCCTCGGCTTAAAATAAAGGCAAAACAAATTTGGCTTACTATTTCTCGCAGAACGACTTATGGTATTTTTAAGCGCTTCCACCTAGTACGCTGTTACCATAGTTTTTGTAGTCCCGGCCCCTTGTGGGCCGCTGTCGAAGCCAATACATTCGCGGTTGCAACAATGCCTGGAAGTATCTTTTTCGACGCCAGCACCGTGCTTAACAACAAAAAAGATCGTTCCACGATGACATGCTGTTGTTGCTTTCCGTACTAACTTCGTAAATCGGTATCAAAAGCTGAATAGCTATACGACTACAACGAAAACCACCGGTTCAGCTTGACCAAAAACACATTATCCGGAAAAACTTTGAACAAATCTTTCAAATCGTCCCGGAACGAGAAATCGCCATTCGATTCAAAACCCGTGCGGCCTTGCGACCAGACGACGAAGAGCGTCGAGCCTGGGCTGTATTCCCACCGCATCACGAAGTTCGAGCGGAACTGGCGGAAATTGAAATCCGGCTTGCCAAATGCATAATCCACCGCGCCGTCCAGATTCTCATCGACCGTGAACACGCCGTTTTGCTCGTCGAATTTTATTTCATTGGCAAACGTCTGAAAGCGATCTTCATAGCGATTGGCGCGCGGCGCGGTAATCCGCTTGAACTGCGCGTAGGTGCCGGCTGAAACGAACGGCTGGCCGTAATACTGCAGCGAGAGATTCGGCGTCACGCTGTAATCGAAGCGCAGCGTAATGCCCAGCGTCTTTTGATCCAACCGCCCGAAAAGATAACGGCTTTCGCCGGCATAGTTCAGCGTGCTCACGTATTGCAAATCTTCCTTGTTCGTGCCATAAAAGGGATTGAGGCGCAAGGACAGCGCATTCAGCGGGCGGAAAGAAACGTTGAATCCCATTTCGTGCGACTCGGTATCGCCTTGATCCTTCCAACTATTAAAGGTAAAAAATCCGAAGCGGACGGCTTTGCGCTCGTCCGAGTTGATGTTGAACCACTGATTCCATTGCGCCGGCAAACGCAGCGCCGGACCGCCGCGCAAGGCCGTCGTCGCCAAATCTTCACCCTCGCGCCCGAGGCCACCCCAAATGCCCCAATAATTTTTGAGCTGGCCGCCGCCGTTGATGTTCCCGCCCTTGAACACCGTCTCGCCGCCGAAATTCCAGCCGCGCCATTGATTCAAATTGATGTTCAGCCGGTTGAAAATGCTGAACGGTTTCGTAACCCGATAACCCGCCCAGGCGTGTTGCATGACACGATCGGCCTGCCGGATGAATCCCAAATCATTCAACTCCAAACCCGGCGAGCGCCACGTCACTCCCAGATTCAATCGCAAACGACTGTTGCCGCCGCGGCCGAGGCTGAGATTGCCGCCGTGTCCGGTGAGCGAGGTGCGATTCGGATCGTACTCGACATAATCCGCATCGGGACGCTGGTAATAACGCCGCGACGCCGTTTGCGCCGCCTGGATCGCTTCCTTGCTGCCGCGGATATTGCTGAACACCGTCGTGCCTTCGATGTAGTAAGTCCGCTTATGCCATTGATGCCGGAAATCGACGCCGCCGGAATACGCCGCGCGATTCAAATCCGTGAGCGGCGAACCGGAAAGATCGCGATGCGTGGCGGTGAACATGCCGCCGATGGCCGAGACCCCTTTGTTGAAATCTTTTTGCAGCCGGCTCACAAAAAAATTCGTGCGCGGCTCGACGATTTCAAACCGGCGCTGTCCGCTGAAATCGATCTCAGCCTCTTCGCGATCCGTGACCGCCTCCAAAATGCCGATTGAAATGCCGCTTTTGGTTTTGCCGGTTAATTTCGCCGCGGCAGCAATCGAAGCGTTGTTCGGCACTTTGGCAAATTCACCGGTATTGAGCGCCGGATAGCCGTGCGGTGAGCGACCGATGCGGCGCGAGTAAAACAAACGATCATTGGAAAACGGCCCGTCGCCGCCGGCAAGTTTGTAATCCAAAATATCCTGGCCCTCGATGAAAAACGGGCGCTTCTCTTCAAAGAACGTTTCGAACGCGGTAAGATTGACTTCCGACGGATCGGCCTCCACCTGCCCGAAATCCGGATTGACCGTCACGTCCATCGTCAAGTCACTGGTGACGCCGATTTTGGCATCCAACCCGCCGGAGAGTTTGTTGAGTTCGCCAGTCGCAAAGGGATTGCCGATTTCTTTTTTGAATTGGCGCGTGCTGCCGACGGAATACGGCAGCAGCTCGAGGCGGCGCGACGGCTTGATGCCCTTCAAACCGTGCAGCTCACCAAAAAAGCTCACCCATCCCGGCGTGTTTTGCGGAATGTATTGCCACACCGAGCGTTCCTGTTTGCGGAAAATGCGGCGCTGCACTTGGATGCCCCAGGTTTGTTCCTCTTTATCCGCAAAGCGCAACTGGCTGACTGGAATGCGTATCTCCGCCGTCCAGCCCTCGTCGTCGAGAGCGACTTCACCGAACCACACCGGATTCCAGTTGGTATCCCAATTGTCGCCGTCGTTGGAAATCGCCTCATCGCCTTTCACGCCGGCGGCGTTGATCGTGAACGAAAACGCGGTGCGATGATCGAAATAACTGTCGATGTTGATTTCCACCCAATCGCCGTCGAATTGATCGCGGCGTGTGACCCGGCGCACGATCTTGTCCGGCTCGTTGTCATAAGCGCGAACGCCGACGTAAAGATTTTTTTCGTCATACACAATTTTGAAAGCGGTTTGCTGGAAAGGCGCTGCGCCGTCGTTCGGCTCGCGCTGGGTGAAATTGGTCGCCCATTCCGCTTTTTCCCACACCGGATCGTCCAACCGCCCGTCGATCACCGGCGCATGGGGATTGATGTGCGTGGCACGATAGATTTTTTTCTCAGCCGGCGGGTCGGCGGCAAAAACGGCGGCGGCAAAAAACAAAACTCCCGATAACAGAAGCTTACGGTTCATGAAACCACTCCCGTGTTGAAGTTAGACAGCGTCGAAGGCTACGCCTGTAAGGCTGTATGAAGTTTTTTTGACTGCCCCCGCGCGACCTGAAAGGACTGCTGTTGTGCTCTTAAAAAGACGTTAAAATTTCAAAAAGGTTGCTAAATTTTTAGCACACTTATTAGGACATCGCCAAGTTGAAAAAGGTTGCCGGAAATTTTTGGTTTTTTAATGGTAGGAATTCACTGCTGTCCGGTTAAAGCTTAAAATGGCTGTAGCCAAGGCCATTTTTTGAATTGACGTCTCCAGATGACGACGGTTCCACATCAGTTCGATGTGGGCAACTCAAAAAGTCGTGGATAACTCTGTCCCTCATCAAAAAAGACTTGAGTTCACATGGCAAAATTTCGTATTTTAGTTTTGCGAGCAATCAACCAACGCCATCATCAGGAGACCCAAGCCATGCAACAATTTAGTGCCATTTATAATCAGTTTCTCAAACGCATTCCACGCGGCCAATTTCAAACTTGTGTCGATCACTTAGGCTATTGTTGTGTTCTTTTGCTTCTCTGCATCACCGCCTGCCAAAACAACGAGAATCTCAAGCTGCCGACGCCGCCAGATGGCGCTTCGCCCAAATTCAAAGCAACTGATTTCACCGCGCCGGAACGATGCGCGGATTGCCACCCGAATCATTACAACGAGTGGCGCAGCTCGATGCACGCCTACGCTTTCGTCGACCCGGTTTTCTTTGCGATGCACGAGCGGGGACAGAAAGAAACCAACGGCAAGCTGGATCAATTTTGCACGAAGTGCCACAGCCCGATTGCAAGCCTGACCGGCGAAACGCCGCCGTTCTTCAACCGCAACGCGCTCTCGCCGATTTCAAAACAGGGCGTCCAATGCGACGTTTGCCATACTATCACCAAAATCAACAAAATCGCCAATGCTGATTTCGAATTGACGCCGGGAAACACGAAATACGGCTCGCTCGCCGATCCGGCGCCAAACAGTTTTCATCAATCGGCATTCAACGCCGCGTTTGACCGCTCCGAAATCTGCGGCGTCTGCCACGAAGTGAGAAACGATCTCGGCGCGCCGCTCGAAGAAACTTTCACTGAGTGGACGCGCGCGGCGCTCGCCGGCATGTCGTTCGATTGCCAGGATTGCCACATGCCGGCGTATGCCGGACAAGCCGCGACCGGCGGGCCGCAGCGAGACAAAGTGCATCGCCATTATTTTGCCGGCGTCGATGTGCCGCTGGTCGATTTTCCCGACGCCGAATTGCAACGTCAAATGGCTGAAGAATTGCTCAAATCAGCCGCCGATTTAAATCTCTTCGCGCCGGAAACCGCGCGACCCGGCGATACGTTGCGCGTCAGGGCAACGATTGCCAACATTCGCGCCGGACACAACCTGCCCTCAGGCGTCACCGCCGAACGGCAAATGTGGCTTGCAGTGATCGCGCGCGATCAAAACGGGCGCGCGCTTTATCAAAGCGGGCAGCTTGATGCCAACGGCGATCTCATGGATCACCACAGCGCGATAAACCCCAGAGCCGATCCCGATTTGACGATTTTTCGCCAAATCATGCGCGATGAAAACGGCAAGGAAGTTTTATTTTTTTGGCAGGCCAAAACCGTGGAAAACAATTTGATCCCGCTGTTCAGCGAGAAAGCGGCAACTTATCAAATCAAGCTGCCAACCAATCTAACCGGCGCCATCACGCTCGAGGTTGTCCTGCGTTTCCGCGCGCTGCCGCCGTATTTTTTGCGGGAACTCGGCTTGGGAGAGCTTGTCGACAAAGTGCCTATCGTTGACATGGCCAAGGTAACGAAGCGCATTATGATCAATTGAAGCGTTGTCATCTGCGGTCGCAAAAAATTTTTACCCGCCTCGACAGAATCAATGTTCCCGCCGCAAGTTTTTCATCGCATCAAGCAGCGGCTTATTGCAAAAACCGCTGCCAGGCGTCGTCCTGCAGCTCGCCGCGTTTGGTGGAATGAACCAAATAAAAATTGCTGTCGCCCCAGCGGTCGATGAACACAAACTCGACGCCTCTTTCAATGCCAAAATAACGCCAGATTTGATAAGGTTTCGATTCGGTCTCGCCGGGAAAGCGGTCGATCTGATCGGGGTCGCCATAAAGCAGGTAAATCCGGCCACGGTCGGTGCGCCAGCCGTCCCGGCCCAAAACCGTGAAGTTTTGATTGACCGCCGCCACTCGGCGCAGGTACTCCCCGCGTTTGACCGGCGCCCGGTCGAAGCGCCCAAGTTCGAGTTGCGCCCAAAGCGTGGCAAGAAATTCACGCTTGCCGGTTTCCGAAGTAAGCTGGGCAAACATCTTGGCCTCGTCCGAGGTGGCGAGATATTGCGCTTGCTGAAATTCTTTGGTCAGTTCAGCGTCCGACAAGCCGGCGAGCTGGTTGGCTTGAAACGGCGAGACGGCCGGACCGGAAGCTGCCGCTTGCAAATGCGGATTATATACAAAAACCGTTTTCTCGCTGCGTCCAAGCTCGCGCCCGCTCTCGTCCAACAGCAGCAGGCGGAACGCATATTTTCCCGGCATCACGGCGGTCACATTCATCGAGCTGGCTTCAATGCCGTCTCGCATCCCGTATTTCCGCGGCTGCGACGATTCTTTGACCACCTTGCCGTCTGAAGAAACAAGCTGGCGTTTGGCCGTGTAGGTGGCGGCGGGATCGAGATTGTACAATTCGACATAATTGAACAGCATCGGATGGGTGGCCACGCCAAAAACCAGGGCGGCGCTGGGCACCACTTCCAATGAATTTTTGAAAAAAGGATTGTTCTTTTGATTCGACGCGGCAACTTTGGTGCACAACTCCACGTCACTCAGGCTGATGGTTTCCGGGTAGCGCTGAAATTTCAGCGGCAGGCTGATGCTGTCGCGCCGGGAGGAATTGAGCGAGTCAACGGCGAGCACGTCGAGCGTGTACTCACCGAACGGAATCATGTGCCCGCCCTGCGTAATAAATGGGAAACGATAAGAAGTGCTGCTCGTATCGGTGACGGCGAGCGGCAGCAACGCCTGCTGCGTCACCGTCAACGCTTGCGTCGCCTTGTTCCGCAGCCGCGTGCGCAATTTGACGCCGGCGTGATAGACGCCATCGGATAAGCGATACGTCAGAAGATTCGGATAAAAACCATAATAGACTTCCAGATACCCGGATTGCTCGTCATTGCGGAAGCGGGCGTAATCCACATTCAACACAAAATTTGACGTGGGCGTAAGCGTCTGGGCAAAAAGCTCGATACCGCAAGCCATGCCGAGCGCCAGCAAGAAAAAGCATTTTTTCATGGGTGATCACCTTTATTTTTGATTCACGCGCATGGCTTCCAGCTCGCGCAGAAGCCATTTCATTTCACGATCGTAAGGAACATAAGCCAGGCCGACTTTCAGCGCGGCAATCGCCGGCTCGACTTGGCCGGACTCAACGTACATTCTTGCCAATAACAAATGATTGAAAGGATCGCTGGGCCTGAGCTTGACCGCCTGCAGATAGGCCTGGGCGGCGTTGGCCGCGTCTTGGCGCCGGGCATACGTCGAGCCGAGATTGGCCGCCGCCTGAGCATTGGCGGGATCCACCCGCAGCGCGGCTTGAAACCAGGCCATGGCCTGATCAAGATCGCCTTGATTGCCATGGGCATTGCCGAGGTTTACCAGCGTCACCGGATCATCGGATTGGATTTCAAGCGCCTTTTTATGCGCCGCAATCGCTTTCGCATACTCGCCATCGCCGGCGTAACGCGTGCCCAAATAATCCAGCGCCAGCGCCCAACGCGCGCGAACCGGAATCTCCCGGCGGCCAAGTGTTTGCAATTGCGCCAGCAAAAATGCGCGAATCGCCTCCTCCCTGCCGCGCGCCAAGTGCAAGCTCATCAGCGCAAAAGCTTTCAAATCAAGGTCATCTTCTTTGCACAACGCCTGGAGTTTCTCAACGATCTCGGGCTCGAGCGCCGGCATATCCGGTTGCAAGAATCTCTTGATAAAATCACTCAATCCGGCCGCCTGCGCCATCGGATGCTTTGTCCCGGGATGCAAAAGCATTCGAGAGGCAGTTAGCCGATCAGAAACTTCCTCGGCTTGCAGCAATCCCGCGACTGCTTCTTTGTGCGGCTTCAGCTCGCCATACCATTCGCGCGTTTTGGCTTCCAGCCAGGAAATTTCCTTTTGCGGATGGCATTTTTGGCAGGCGTTTTCAATGCCGAGCTGCGCATCAAACGCCGGCCGCGGAATCGGAATCGAATGATCCGAGCGCGCAAACGGCACTTGCGTTCCGATGCCGCGATGCTGCAAATACGGCGTATGACAATTGGCGCACAAACTGCCGGCAGAATTTTTTTGGTGATGCGTGTGTTGCTCCGGCGCTTCACTCTTGCTGGCGTGGCAATCGAGGCACTGGCCGTTGTCGAATCGGCCCGGCAGCTCGCGGCCGGAAATGTCGCGGTAGTTTTGCGAATGCGGATCGTGGCAATCGACGCAGGTCATGCTGCCGTTGAGATAACAATCGCTGTATAAATGATTCTGCTGATACGCAAACGCAGCCACGCGGCCATCGGCCAGATGCGGGTTCTCCGCCAAAATCGGCAGCATGAGCGAATAATGGCGGTCCAACTCTTTGCCGGGCAAATAGGCATTGTCCAGCTCGTCTTTGACCGCATGGCACGACAAACAAATTTTCAGCGATTCATCTTTCGAGAGCGTCGCCAGCGGCTTCATGCCGATATCTTCCGCGCCGTCAAGCTGATCGGCGCGCGCCAGCTCGACATGCCGCTTGCCCGGGCCGTGGCAGGATTCGCAATTGATATCGAGGCTCGTGTATTGCGTGACGTAACGCTGCTTGGGCGTATCGTATTGCACCAGCAATTGGCTGGCATGGCAGTTTTGGCAATTCGTCAGTGCGCCTTCGGCGCCGAGAATGCGCGTGGGCGGCCATTCCGTCAAAGCGTCGATGGATAATTCGTTCACCGGCCGCCATTCTTTGCTGTCGCGGTGCTGGCTGAACCAGGCCTGCTTTTGCCGGCTGAAATCGAACGGCAGAAAGCGCAGCGTGCCGTCTGGAAATTCGGCAAAGTAACTTTGCGTGCCGCCGCCGGCTAAATGCCCGCCGCCAATCACCGCCGCGACGGCCAAAACTTCGTCGGGAAATCCTTTTTGCTTGACCGTGAACGTGTAGCGCTGCTCGGCGTCAACCGCCGGCGTCACTTCGGCGTCTTGATAATGAAACGCTTTGCCGTTAAAGGCGCCGATCACATTTTGCGCGCTGGGCTTGCCTCCAGCGCGGCCATGCGTCGAGTTGCGCCATAGATCATATTGCTCGTTGTGACACTCCGCGCAAGCTTCGGCGCCGATAAAATCGTCGAAGACCGGCTCTTGATAGCTTGGCGCCGGCGAAGGCTTGGGAAAAAAGACGACATCCTCAATCATCGCCGCCGGCAGCGCCAGATGCGCCGCGTCACGGCCTTTTTGAACCCAGGGCCGCAGGAAGTAGTAGGCAACAATCAAAATAAGCGCGCCGGCGCCGGCGAATATGATGAAACGGCGAATGGAAGCCTTTGTCCGGGAGGTTTGAGCGCTCGCCGGTTGAGCTTGATCGAATTTAGTTTGCCCTTTCTTTTTAGACATTGCTCATAATACTCTGGAAAAACTATCCTTGCCTTCTGACAGAGCCCTGTTCGCGAGGATTTTTTAACCACCAAGACACGAAGCACAAAGTTTTGAAAGTTTAATTCCCCACCGATAGAAGAACCCCGCCGATGAAAGCTTTATCAGTGGGATTCTTCAATCGGTGGGTTTTTCAACGCTGCGCAAAGAGCTTTCGTTTCTGCTTGTCTGAAAACGAGTGTAGAATTATGAGTAATCCAAACACAAGCCTCACCTACTCAACAATCTGAAACAGCGCATTTTCGCGCCGGAAGGGAATCTTCAAGTAATCCGTCGATGGTTCTTCCGCGTGTTCGCCGATGCTGAAGATCAGCTCGCGCGGCAGGTTTTCGTGCTCAACGAAAAAAAACGGAATCACGTGATAGCGGCCGGCCGGCAAAAACAGCTCGCGGAAATTCGTGCCATCGAGCTGAAAAATCTGGCGGCGGCTTCTCGGCTCGCGGCCGATCTTCACGGTTTCGCGGGTGTCGGCCCCGACATCGGGAATATCGATGTAAATTTGCCCGGTTCGTAAATTCCGGAAAAAAATTCCGCCCACCAAGCCGCCGACGGATTTTGGGAAGATGACCGACACCGAATCCACCGTCGCTTGCAGCGTAACCAGAAGATCGATTGGTCCCTCATAACCGCGCCGCACCACGGGCGGATCCACGATGGTTTTGATGTCGAGAATTTTGAACATCCTGATCGTGTCTTTGATCCGGCCTTGCGCGGTTAGCGCGCCGAAACCGTAAAGAAACTCGCCGTTGCGGATGACGATTTCGGCGGTGTTGAGGTTGTAATTCGCCACGTAAAAATACAGGATGAACGTGCCGTTCAAATCCTTGTTCACATTTTTCGGCAGTTCCAGGCGGAAAGCCCCGGTGCTGTCGGTGGACGTGCCGATATTCAATCCCGAAAGCCAGACATACACCCCCTTTTCGTCGTTCAAGGTATCCAGCAAATCGACCTGGCCGGTTATTTTCGTCGGCGAGGGGGCAACCGTGCCGTCAAACGGGGACTCGGTGCAGGAATGGAGAATCGTGACACAAAATAAGGCGGCTGAGCTGACGATGAAGGTCAGTTGACTGTTCATTTCATAATGAAAAAAAGATTCTTACTGAATGACAAACTCTTTTGTATCTAAGCATTTCATGCGAATAAGTTAGCAATTCACCGAATTCCGAAACGCCAGAGGCGTGAAATGTTTATAGCTGAACGCCGATTATGAAATGAAAACCCCGGAGGGCATATGTGTCAAGCTAAGCCGGGCTGAATTTGGGCCAGCATAGCCAAAGGATAAGTTCGTTTGTTGCTTTTGCCTTTGAGACAATGTTTCGTAATAAACGTTGTGGCGTTTTGTAAAAT
>Ga0187892_10001361_pt1 | contig 56243 bp, 72 predicted proteins | sample MA1701073metaG_FD_139345 | JGI IMG/M metagenome (GOLD analysis project Ga0187892, IMG submission 139345) | Bio-ooze microbial communities from a basaltic lava cave in the Kipuka Kanohina Cave System on the Island of Hawaii, USA - MA170107-3 metaG ...
ACCGCAACGACATTGCCGTCTTCCGCGCCGGCGTTCTCTTCGCGAACTGGCTGAGGAAGACGGCGTGACGACCCCACACGGAGAAACGACCCCATGACCACGACGACCACGCCTCCGACGAACAGCGCGCCGCCCGCGGCGCTGCCGAAGATTCCCGACGTCTCGGCCGACCGCGCCGCGGCCCAGATCATCCTCGAGACCGTCGAGTCGACCGCGATCGCCACGCAGGCCGACCGCGACAACGTCTTCGCCGCGATGAGCTCGGCGCGCTCGATCGAGAAGGCGATCGAGGAGAAGTTCAAGCCGCCGAAGCAGGCGCTCGACTCGGTCAAGCGCTGGATCCTCGACGCGGAGAAGGCCGCGCTCGCGCTGCCCCTCAAGGTCCGCGATCTCGCCACGCGGAAGCTCCGCGAGTACGACGACGAGCAGGAGCGGATCCGGCTCGAGACGGAGCGTGTCGCCCGCGAGGCGGCGCGGAAGGCCGAGGAGGACCGAAGGCTCGCGGAGGCCGCCGAAGTCCAGCGGACCGACGGGGAGGAGGCCGCGATGCAGGTCCTCGCGGAGCCGATCCCCACGCCTGTCGTCGTGGTTGAGGACACGAACGAGCGCGCAGCGGGCGAGGGCCGGACGATGCGGTGGAAGGCGCGGATCCTCGACGCCACGAAGGTCCCGCGCGAGTGGTGCATTCCCGACGAGAAGGCGATTCAGGCGCACGCGCGCGCGACGAAGGGTCGCGTGCCCATCGCCGGAGTCGAGTTCTACAGCGAGCGCGACTACAGCGTCCGCTCGCGCTGACGCAAACCCAGGACCCGAACGACCCCGACGACAGGAGACCACGACCATGACGTCCACGACGACCCAGGCGAACGTGCCGGCCAGCGTGCCGGAGAAGAGTCCCGAGAACGGCGATCGCCGCGTGGTGCCCAAGCCGGGCGATCCAGTGCACGAGAACACCCTCGCCCGCATCGTCCTGAGAGGCGATCTCTCGACCCTCAACCCGACGGAACTCGTCACCTACTACTACGCGATGTGCAGGACGATCGGGGCGGATCCGCTGACCCGGCCGTTCGACCTGATCGAGATGCCGGACGAGAAGGACAAGAAGAAGACGCGGGTGATCCTGTATCCGAACTCGCGGTGCGCGAGCCAACTCCGCGCGAACCATCAGATTTCGTTCGAGAAGCCCGAGATCGAGGAGAAGCACGGCTGCGTCATCGTCACGATTCGCGCGACGTTGAACGGCCGCACCGACTTCGACACGGGCGCCGTCCCGACGATGAAGCCCGGCGGCGAGTGGGTCGACACCGGGAAGAAATACCCCGACGGGAACCCGAAGCGCGAGTTTCGGCCGGACGGGACCATGACGCCGATCGATCCGCTCGCCGCGGCGAACGCGATCAAGAAGGCGATCACCCAGGCGAAGCGGCGCGTGACGTTCAGTCTCTGCGGACTCGCCGGTCTTCCTGATCAGGACGATGCCGAGAACGGTACGTTCGCGGGCGCGCGCGTGATCGACACGGAGGCTGTTCTTCGGGGCGAGGATCCAAGAGCGATCGAAAGCCCCGAAGGCCAGCCCGAGAAGAAGGCCCCAACCGTCACGGTCGACGACTTCCGGAACCTCGCGACGGTCCGCGACGCTCTGGCGCTCCTCGTGCTCGGTCCAGACGCCACGGGCGATCAGAAGCAGGCCCTCGGGCGCGAGCGTGCGCAGACGGCCATCGGGAAGCCGATTCCGCAGACGCGGGACGAGATCGATCAGGTCGTCGCGGCGATCAAGGCGGAGATCGAGAGTCGCGGATCGGCGGTGCCCGGGGCGGCAGTGCGCGAGCCCGGATCCGACGACGCGGAGCCGGCCGATTCGAAGCCATCGGCGCCGGCCAAGGGACAGAAGTCGCTCACCCTCTAAGCCCTTCCCCCGGAGCGAACGAGAAGAGAGCGAAACGATGACGACGCAGACGGCGCGCCGCGGAGACGCGAGGGGCGTGCACCTCTTGTCCGGTGACGGCGCGCCGCACATCTCCAGCGCCCGCGTCGCGGCACTCCAAGCGACTCCACGCGGCTCGGGCGCGCTTTCTCCTAGAGCAGGACGACGGTCAGTCGTACGGGGTCGGTGGTCAGTGCCGGCGAGTTCTGGCGGAAGCGCGGAGGACGTGTCTTCAAGCACGACCCCCTTTCCGCGGCCGTCTCGCCGGCAGTCGTGCGGGCGTCGCCGCGCTGCGCTTTCCGGCGGCGCCTCTTCTTTCGCTGTGGCGGTGGCCGAGGGACGACGGAGGGATTCGATGGAGGGAGTCGAGACGGTGAACGGCGAGGACCCGACGCAGGGCGACGTCGTGCGCGAGATCGAGGACTTCGGCCGGAAGGTCGCGCACTCGACGCTCGCCGTGGTGCTCGCGCCCTGCGCGCACTGCGGGCACCCGCCGCACCCGCCGCACCCGGCGATGGCGGGGCTTGTGCACATCCTGACGGCGGCGCTCGCGAATCGGAATGCCGAATGGTCGAGCGATCTCGCGGCGATCGCGAGGCGCGAGAGAGCGAGGAGGGCGAAGAGGTCATGAGCAATCCGAAGGACGACTCCCTGATTTACCCGAGAGACCTGAGCGAGCGACTGAAAGATTCGGCCGTGACACTCGCCAGCGCGATGGTCGAGGTGGACGGCACCGACCCCGAGTGGCACAAGCGAACGCGCAGGGCGCTCGATGACATGCGGCTCGCGTTGACGGAGTGCGATCGCGCCCAGCTCGGGCGCCGCGAGGAGAGCAAGGACGAGCGACGGCTACGGGTGATCGTGGAGTTCTTCGAAGCCTGCGGTTACGTCGTTCGCGATGCGGTCGTCAGCGGTCTTCACCCCATGTACGACTTCGTGATGACGCCGCCAGAAGGCGAGGAAATCCGCAAGGTCTTCGCGCCGGAGTGGGTGGAGTCGAGGCAGGCCCTTCGCGCCGCGGCAGCCGAGGCGGCCGATCATGATTGCGACTTACTCCGGCGTCGCTATACGGTCGGTGGCGCAGAGACTGTCGTTCGCGAATCCTTCACCGGCCGCTTGGTCGGGGTGTGCTATGGCGTGACGAATGAAGCCGCCCTGATCGCCGTCACGCGCGCGCTGAAGGCGCTGAAGGAGCTGAAGGAGAAGAAGTCATGTTCGACTCCGACATCGACGACCTGAAGCGCGAGAAGCTCGAGGGCGATCGCACCGAGCCCGACGACGCGCTTCCCACGGAGGACGTGCACGGGAACGCGATTCGCCGCTGCGGTTGCGACCGCCCGATGGTCAAGTGCGACTGCGGCGCGTTCGTGTGCTGGCCGTGTGAGATGGCCTCGGGTGCGGGCATCGAGTGCTCTTGCGGAGAGCGCTTCTGTGAGAGCTGCATGAACCGACCGACGCGCGATCCGCGGACGGACACGCTCGTCTGCGGATCTTGCTCGGAGACCTGACGGGCGATCGAGAACGGGAGGGAAACGAAGTGGCGGAGCTGGTCGAGAGATCCGACGGCGCGGACGCAGACGAGTTCGAGGCGGTCCGCGACTGCGACAAGCGGCTGTTCGCGATCGCGAGAGAGTTCGGCGCTTGGACGCGCTTCGCGTCCCACATCACGACCGTCGCCGCGCGAAAGCCTGGCTGCGAGGTCTACGGGCCCCGCGGCGTCGTGTGGCTCGACCGACACGGACTGCCGAAGCTCGGGCTCTGGACGGTCCTCGACTACAAGCTCCCGATCCGCGTCCGCGAGGCGGAGAAGCGATGCGGATTCGTGAAGGAGGGAAAGCAGGCCCGACGGAACTATGTGTTCGGCTCGATTCCGGAGCAGATGATCGAGCGGGCGATCGAGTTCGTCTCCGAAGAACCCGACTCGGATGATGTCCGCGCACGAGTAAAAGTGTAAGCATGCGACTCGAAGCGCTCGGAGTGGTGATGAGTGTCCCGTGGGACGTCGTGTTGGCGATCGGACTCGTGGTCGTGGCTCTCGCGATCTTCCGCGAGCATCGCGGGCACGGGGTCGGCGGTCGTAGGGGCAGAGGGAAACCTTGACCGCGCTCGCGTGTGCGGGCGCTGGTGGCTCAGTGCTGGAGAGGGCGGACGTGACGACATTCCGCGAGGCGGTAGCTCGGGTTGGTCCGCTTGAGCTGCCGCCTGGCGCGGAGTCGGTAAGGAATGACCGATGGTCGACTACGTGACGCTGATGGGAGCCGATGCGGTTCAAGCCGCCGGCTCAACGATCTCGTCGGCGGCCGAGAACATGAGACGAGCGGCCGACTCGTTCGTCTGCGCCGTGCACCAGCTGGACCAGGTACTTGAGGAAAAACTCGCACGGCTCGAGGCGCTCGTCGAGCGGATCGAGAAGGCGGCGACGGCGAAGGATGCCTGATCGTGGGACGACTCTACTGCAGCAATCCGTACGAGCACGAACGCGACGGTCGCGAAGCCGCGAGGTACGGCCGCGACTACACGTCGGAGCACCGCGAGATGATGCGTAACCGCTACGACGACGAGTGTGCTCGCGTCTACGCGGAGGCATACCGGGGCGAGCAGCGTCGAATCGAGGCGCGACGAGAAGAGGAGCGGGAGGAGGAACGTGCCCTGCGAGCACGGCGTCAGCGCATCGACGAGGAGGAGTATTGGGAGCGGCAGTACCCCGAAGAGCAGCCGTACCTGGAGGAGCCGAGTCCCGAAGAGCCTCCGTCACGTGTCGAGGTCATCCGGTCGATCCGGCGTCGGATCGAAGAGCAGGCGTGGGCGCGAAAGGCGAAGTGACACACAGCGAGGCGCGAGCCTCGACGAAGAGGAGGATCCGATGGCAGACGAGCAGAAGGACGGCCCGATTGGCGAGCATCTCCAGTCCTGGGAGATCGTCAACCTCGCCCAGGAAGTCGGAGACCCGCCCCCGGCGGCGATCGCGTGGATCTCGCTCAACGGACACGTTTTCGAAACCGACGTCGACGAGCTCGAGAAGATCGCGACCGAGGCGAAGGCCGCGCGGAAGCGGTCGCGGAATGGACTCGGTGGACGTGGCGGCTCGAGCATCACAGCGAAGGAGCTCTCGCGGGCCGCGCGGCAGAGGCTGCTCTCGTTTCCGTCCGAGGAGCACGAGGCGGAAGCGAAGACGGGTCCCGCGCGGCGGACCGCTGCGGCGGGTGGGAAGAGCTGAAGATGAAGACCGTCGCGCCGAGCTGCATGGATGGCCATGCCTCACGGCGAGCGCCTGGTGCCACGAGCAACCGTGGCCTGCCGAGGAAGGTCGTTGTGGCCAGAACAGAAACCAGGGAGCCGGAATCAAGCCCGGTCTCGGCGCGGCGGTCGTTTCGACGTCACCACACGAACGAACGAACGAACTGAGGGAGGGCAGAACTTGAAGCTCACGGCGAGAGTCGTCGCGGAAGAGATGGCGCCAAAATGGATCCGATTCGAGGACCTTGGGACGAGCGACAGCGGGAAGACGCGCCGTTTCGCCGTCATCGCGCGCCACGACGACACGCTGCTCGGCGAGATCTGCTGGTTCGGCGGCTGGCGAAAGTACGTCTTCGCCGCCTTACCCCAACACCGAGTACGAGAGAACTGCCTTCGAGACATCGCGGCGTTCTGTGAGCGAACGACTCGCGAGCACAGAGCGCGGAGGGCGTCACGCAGGGCGGACGAACAGGAGGGCAGACGATGACGAGCGCCGTAGCCGAGTCGTTCCGGACGATCCCGCTGAAGCAGCTCCGCGAGGCGCCCTGGAACCCGCGGAAGACGTTCGAGAAGAAGGCGCTCGAGGAGCTGACAGCGAGCGTCAAGGCGAAGGGCGTGCTCGTGCCGCTGCTCGTGCGGCAAATCGAGGGCGCGCACTGCGGCGGAAAGACGGCGAGCGGCAAGTCGGTCGCCGAAGAGTGGCCGGCGGTCTTCGAGATCGTCGCCGGCGCGCGCCGCTTCCGCGCCGCACGGGCCGCGGGGCTCGAGGAGGTCCCCGTCATCGTCCGGAACCTCTCGGACGTGGAGGCCCTAGAGACGACCGTCATCGAGAACGCAATTCGCGCCGACGTGCCGGCGCTCGAAGAAGCGGAAGGCTACGCCGCGCTCCTCAAGATCGACGGCTACGACGTGCAGAAGATCGCGGCGAAGACGGGGCATTCTCTCTCGCACGTCTACGCCCGGCTCCAGCTCGCGAAGCTCATCGATCCCGCGAAGAAGGCGCTCACCGAGGATCAGATCACCGCCGGCCACGCGAACGAGATCGCCCGCCTCACCGAGAAGGACCAAGCCAAGGCGCTTCGGCGTTGCCTCGACACGTGGAATCCGGCGACAGTCCGCCAGCTCCACGAGTGGATCGAGCGCAACGTGCATCTCGATCTCCACTCCGCGCCGTGGAAGAAGGATGACGCCGAGCTTCTCCCCGCGGCCGGCGCGTGCCTCACGTGCACGAAGCGCACGGGAACGACGCCCGCGCTCTTCGAGGACATCAAGAAGAAGGATACGTGCACGGATCGCGAGTGCTTCGCCGCGAAGCGGGCGGCCTGGATCGAGAAGACGATCTCCGGCGAGAAGGAGAAGTCGGGCGTCGACCTTCTCCGGCTCTCGACCGACTACAGCGTCGGGCAGCGGAAGAAGCCGAAGAAGGGCGAGGCGCCGCCGCCGCTCCCGGCGTCACAGTGGACCGCGGTCGCGCCGAAGAAGAAGGTCTGCGAGTTCACGCGGCCGGCGATCGTGGTCGACGGGCACCACGGGAACATCGGCGAGCTGAAGCGCGTCTGCACGGATCGCAAGTGCCAGGTGCACCGGGGCGAGATCCCGGGCGCCGGCGGGCGCGTCGATGACTCGTGGCGCAAGCGGCAGGCCGCGCAGGAGAAGAAGGCGAAACGCGAGCGGGTCGAGCGGCGGGCGATCCTCGACGCGACGCTGGCGAAGGTCGAGCAGCTCGACGACGACGACCTCTTCACCGTCGCGGCGGGGCTGCTCCACGGCATCGACCACGAGACCGCGAAGAACCTCGTGCGTCACCACGGCTGGCCGGTGAAGGAGCAGCAGTACGGGACCGATTACCGGGGCGCGGCGCGGAAGGCGATCGAGGACCTGAAGGGCAGCGACCTCGCGCGCGTCGTTCTCGAAATCGGCCTCCTGCACGCGCTCTCCGTCAGCGTCCATGGGTCGGCCGAGCCGAAGGTCCTCCTCGCCACCGCGAAGCGGAAGGGCGTCGACGTCGCGGCGGTGCGGAAGGCGGCGGAGGAGGAGGAGAAGAAGCCCAAGGCCCGGAAGCAGAAGGTGAAGAAGGGCGAGCAGGAGCCGGGCGTGTGCCGGTCCTGCGGCTGTACCGAGCAGAACGCGTGTGAGACTGACGACGGCCCGTGCGGCTGGGCGGACACGACGCAGACGCTCTGTACGGCGTGCGAAGGGAAGGAGCCGACGACGAAGAAGCGAGCGAAGCCGAAGCCGCGGCGCGCCGGGCGGAAGCCGAAGCCCACAGCGGAGACCGCCCCGTGAGTACTCGACGGCAGCGCGCGATGGCGCTCGCGATCCTCAGCATGGCCGCGAGCGGCGCGGACGTGGCGCCCGAGATCGTCGAGAAGGCGCGCGAGGCGTCAGTGCCGACGAAGCTCGACGAGGAGAGGATTCGGCGGGCGGCGGAGAAGCGAGAGAGGAAACGGACCAGGAGAGCGGGGCTATGAGCAACGTGAGCGAACTCCTGGAGAAGGCCGAGCGCCTCGTCGCGCTCCTCAAAGATCCGCACCCGGGGCTTTTTACTTGGCAGCAGGCGGTCAGCAACACCAGGGAGTCAATCGCTGCGCACCCGTCGCCGGAGCGGGAGCTGACCGACGAATCGAGCGCGTTCTACTCGCCCGAGTGGCGCGAGATTGCCGACGAGATCGGGAGGGAGAAGGGGTGAAACGAGTTCCCTTTGCCTTAAGGGCAATGTCGCTCCGCCTGGCTTCGACGCTATTCGCCGAAGGAGTCGATCGCGATAGGGCTCAGGCCGCGATCTATCGAGGCATGGCCTCCGCAATCAGGCGTTACTTCTGGGCCTCGTGTCGCACGGCTCCTCGACCGACGACGCGGGCAGCGCTATGGCCCAAGGTTCTGTACGAAGAGGCGAATCGATTGGAGCCACAACCTTGACCCCTCCCCCGAAGCTCTCCCCCGCCGCACAACTCCGCTGCGACGTGGAGCGCTGGCGACGCGGCGAAATCGCGTACCGCGACGAGTTCCACGAGCGAGTCTGTCGCTTAATCGACGTGAGCGGCTGGTTCGGCCACCTACGCAGGAGGCTCGCCAAGAGACCGGGACGGTGGAGAAATCCGTCGAAGGGGGCATTGTGAAACCGGCACCGAACCTCGACCGCAAGACCGCGCGGCGCATCGCGGAGGCGCTCGACCTGACGCGGGTCGCGAGCGTGGGCGGGGTGTCCGGTAGCGTCCTGATCCACTTCGATCGCGCAGTTCTGGCCGACGCGATCTACACCGCCGCCAACGCCCCGCGCAATGCGAAGGCGGGGAAGGGGCGAGCGAAGCCGTGAGCCCCATCGCTCCCGACAACCGCGCTCGATACCCAAAGGACTGGCGCGCGATCCGCAGTACGGTTTCCGGCGAGAGTGTCGGTGGCCGCGGAACGCGTGTTGAGGAAAGTGACATGAGCGAGAGACTGACGGACGACATTCGCATCGAGTGCGACCGACTCCACGGGGTCCTAGTTCAACGCGGGATTGACTCGCTGATTCTCGATGCTGCCGACGCGATCGTGAAGCTCCGGGCCGAGCCGGCGAAGCTGAAGCGCGGGAACCCGTCGCTTGACGAGTCGCTGAACATGGGAGATGGGAGTTACAGGCCATGAGTAAGAGACCGTCGGACGAGGAGATCATCGAAGTCCTAAAGTCCGCGAGGGAGACCACGTTATCGAAAGCGATGGCTCTCGGGGGTGATCGGTCCGGGGCGGTCAAGCGCGAGATCGAGCGAATTGACTGCGCGATCGAAACGCTCCGCCTCCGCACCCCCACTCCACCCCGTCTCACCGAGGCGCAGAGGGCGAGGGTGGAGGATGTGCGGGATATGCGCAAGAACGTAGAGTCTGCCCCCGATCGCGCAACGGACTACGCCAATCGGGGCGACTATGTGGCCGCTCAGTTCACACAAGAGGACGCCGCAATAGACAGGGCGAAGCTCGGAACCGAAGGGATCGACGACCTTCTCGAAATCCTCGACACCCTGACCGGAGGCAGGCCATGAATCTCGAAAATGCCCTCCGCGCCGACCGCACTCGATTCATCGATGAGGCCAAACTCATCGATCGCCAGATGATCGATCTCAGAAATCGCCGGGTCTCGATAGAGAACAAGTTGGCAGCGATTGACGTTCTTCTGAACGACGGCAAGGAATCCAACGAGCCGTTTCCGAACGGTACGATGCGGCATGACGTAGCTCGTGTGGTTAGAGACGCGGGCAAGGACATGTCAACCCGAGAAGTGGCCGATGCGCTTGAGGCGATGGGGCACCCGAAGAGCCATCTGTATTCGCGAGTCGCCGCCGCACTGCACGGCGCAACCCAGTTCGTTGAATCCGTTGGCAAATCGACATGGCGTTATCGCAATACGAACCGCGACGCATCAGGCCAGACCGGAGACAAGCCATGAGCCAGGAGATGACCGCGACGGAATACGAGGAGACGATGAATCAGGTCGCACTCTTAGGAAGGCTCGTAGAGAGCCTCCGGATCGACGACGCGATGCGCCTCGTGAATCGCGCGGAGGACGTCGGCTTTCTCTTCGTCGCTCCATTCAACTACACGCGCGGGCTCAAGAACACGCGCGACGCGATGGATCTCCTTTGGCCGCTTCGGCAGTTTCAGCGCAGTGTGTGTGCCGTGAAGCAGCGCGCCATCGACGAAGGGCGCGTGAAAACGGAGACCACAACCGGAGGCAAGCCATGAGCGGAGAAGATAGGGAGCACGATCCCTACTCGCATTACCAGGACTGGGAGCGGCTCATGGGTCTCGCCGCTAATTCGGCGCAATGCGAGCGACCCGACATGCCCGATGGCAACAGCGCCGATTGTCCGTGTCCCCCCTGTGCGATAGCGAACTGGTGGGATGGCCTCGACGGTCTGGAGAGGGGAATCTTGTTCGCGGGAATGGTCGAGCAGGGATTCGACTGGGGTAAGAAATGAGGCCCAAGGACCAGGAGCACGACCGTGCCAGTTTTAGACCATTGATCGTCTAGCCGGAGGCAAGCCATGAGCGGACTGACGGAGGAACAGGCGGGGCGGATTGAAGTGATTCGAGATCGCGTCCGCCTGTGGGGTCGAACTGTATTTGAAAGCGACTTTCGCGACCTCCTCTCCATCATCGACTCCCTCACGGCGGCGGTTGAGGCGAGGGAGGGGGAGTGCTTGAGTCTGAAGCGCCCCGTCTGCGCGGACTGCGGATACGTCGAGAATTGGGACGAGGATGGATGCTGCTCGACCTGTGGACGAGACGTGGTGTTCTCGATCGAGCAGGGGGCTCAGGCCCTAAAGGACGCGCTCGACGGCGTTGAATCTCGCGATGCCGAGATCGTCCGCTTGAAGGGGATCGCGCGGGGGCTGTACGGGGCGCTGGATCTCGCCCTGACTACACTCGAGCATTTAGAGCGCGTGGCTCCATCCGCGAGTTCGCCGAGGAGCAGCAGAAAGGAACACCGTGAGAAGCCGGGAAGAGATCGAGCATCGCATCCGTGAGATCGAGAGCGACGAGCGGATGGGCTACGAGCCTGCTCTCATCGACGTCAACGCGCCACTTGCGCTAATTCAGGTGGAAGGGAAGGTCGCGGTCGCCGCGCTCAAGTGGGCTCTCGGCGAAGGCGCGTACTGCGCCGGCAGTTACCCGCACCGCGAGTTCGCCGAGGGGGCGGGGGAGGAAAGGGAGGCGGGAAAGTGAACGCGGAGCGCGAGAGAGAACTGCTCGGGTTGATCGTAGCCTACATGGGCCTAGTAGGAGCAAGCCCGGGTGTATTCATTAGCGAGGGTAAGAATCCAGCCGTAGTGGCCGACTTTAGAAGGCCACGCCGAGTGCCGACAGGTGCCCAGTTGTGCTCTGAACGGTACGAGAATTCGAGCATAATCGAACGGTTCACGCTTCCGGCCGCTTGGGCCGAGTCCGAAGCGTGCCTCCGCGAAGTGGCCGGGGAGTGCGCGGTGCGCTGTGTGGAGGTCTCCTACTCTCCGGAGGGGAGTCGCGTCAATCTCCGCTACGTCGAGCCTGTAGTCGTGTCCGAAATGAGCGATGTGATTGAGCGCACCGCTCAGGGAAACGACCCTTCCCGCCCCGTCGCCCTCCTCAAAGCGTTCGACGCGGCGTTCGGAGGGACGGGCGCTTCGAAATATCTCCGCCCCGACTCGGAGGGCGCGCGGTGACCGATCTCCCGCTGTCTCTCGACTCGTCTCAAGCGGCTCGCGTCGTTGAGGCGCTGGCTCGTCGGGGGAAGGTCGAATGCTGTTTCATCAACGGCCATCAACTTGATGGCGCGATGGAGGTCACCCTCTTGGTGACCGCAGTCGTGCCGGACGCCAAACATCGAAAGGACAGGAAATAATGGGACAGGTAACGAAGGACAACGTCGAGCAGGTCTTCACCTACCAGAAGCCGCGCGAGGATCAGATTCCGAAGTTCGACGCGATTCGATCAGCGGCGGTCGCGCTCGCAAGGGCGATCCTCGACAACTGCCCGCCGTGCGCGGACACATCGGCGGCACTACGTCTCCTCCGTGACGCTCGGATGACAGCGAACGCGGCGATCGCGCTCGATGGAGCGATCTGATGGGCCTCCTGACAATCACAACGCGCGGGAGCTTCAAACCGCAGGTCGCTACGTTTTCGGCGATGAAGCACGCTCACGCCCAAGCCGTTGCGGGGGCGATCAGGTGGCTCTCGGAGGTCGTACTTCCCGAGGCGATCGAACAGGATCATCGACTCCACAAGGAAGGTTCGGCCCCGGAGGACGGGTTATTTGGTGCAGGCGAGACGAGGGTCTGACATGACCGATCTCCGGTTCGATGAGGAGGCGAGGGCGCTCTACGGGAAACTCTTCAATCGTGGGGTCGAGACGTTGGTCGACGAACACGAGGTCGCGAGGATCGAATCCGCCCTCCGCGCCGCCGCCGCGAAGGCGCTGAGGTGGGCAGCGAATCTCGAAAGCGACCTCGCTTTCACGCACCACGAGCTGCCGGACCTTAGGCGACTGATGCGAGAGAAGGCCGCCTCCCTCTGTGCCCCCGCCAACGATGCGAATGACGACTCCAACAAGAAAGGATAAGCAATGACCGATTTCATCGACTTAGCTCTCGGCGTGCTTGGCGGCAAAAGCCCCGAGGAGCTTGGCTGCCGGAAGATCGCGCAACTGGACGCGAGAGACAACGCGGGCATCGGCGTCTCGACGATGTGGATGCCGGACGTGGAGCGGTACGAGACCGCGGTATACGACGGCTTCGAGCCGGGCGCCACCTACCCTGTCGAGCGATACATGACCGAGGAGGCTGCGCTCGAAGGTCATGCGAAGTGGGTTTCGCAGGCGAAGCCGGGTGTCGAGATCAAGCCGCTTGGTGTCGGAGACTCGGAGTTTCTCGCAGGCGCGCCGCACGTCCTCGCCCCCGCCAACGATTCAAGTGCCGACATGCCCAAGAAAGGATAACCCCGTGGCAACACTCACCGCCTCTCACGCCGGATCGTTCCCAGTCCCTCTCTCCGCCCCGTCGATCGCGCCGAACGGTGACGGGTCGTACAGCGTCGTCGGGGGCGGCGGATTCTTCCGCTGGACCCCAGGCGAACCGCCCACGTTGGTCATCGCGGAGGGCGTCCGGGAGTTCTGCGGACTGACCGTCGAGGACTCGACCGCGACGCTCTGGGGCGGGCGCTTCGCTGAGACGATGTTCGGCGCTCTCGTAGACTCGGAGGCGCGCGACGTCGCCAGCGGCGCCGTCCTCACGATAGTCCCGCCGATCATCCTCCCGGAGCCCATTGCCTTCCCGGGCACCGTGCGCCGCGGCCGCAACGTCCTGCTGGTCGGCGGGCTGTCCGGTGGCAACGCCGCGCTCCGCTCGATCGTACTGGTCCGCGACGGCGCCGCCCGGAAGCTCCCGCTCCTCCTCCCCGTCGCCGGGCATGGGCAGCTCGCCGCCGACGGGCGTCGCTGCTACCTCGGTATCTCGACCGAGTTCGGCACGACCTTCGTCGAGAAGGAAGATGGGCAGCCGCTCGCGACCGGGCTCAACACCATCATCCCCGGACGCCCGCTCTCCGGCCTCGCGCTCGCGCAGCGCGACCCCGATTCCTTCTTCGCGGTCGGCGGCGTCGGCCACGGCTACGAGTCGCCGACCGTGTACCTCCACGACTCGGGCGTGACAACCATCGTTGGCGACCTCGCGACACCGAAGCCCGACTCTACGGACCTCGAGCCGCTCTTCCTCGCGCACGCAGCGGCCGTGTACGTCTCCGGCAAGCTCTACCTTCTCGGCGGGACGCGTCGGCGCCGGAGCGGGCTCTCCTTCGAGCAGTGGGCGTCGGCGGGCATCTTCGAGGTCGCGGTATGAAGAAAGGCGACACGATCCCCATCCGCTCATCGACCGGCGGCAGTTTCCCTGTCACGTTCCAGTCCGAGGGCCAATGTCGCGGGTGCGAGGCACCCATAACAAGATCGCTTGTCTTCGAAAGGCGAAATGACCGAAGCCCGCTCTCGATCAACCGACCCGCGGACCTCGCGCGAAGCCGCACGCGCCGTCGAATCCCGCGGCGTCGCCCGAGCCCAGCGCGAGAAGTGCCTCGCGGAGGTCCGGCGGAAGCCGGGGCAGACCGCCGCCGAGATCGCGCTCCAGGTCGGGCTCGAGCGACACGCGCCCTCGAGGCGGTTGCCGGAGCTGCGGGAGGCAGGGCTCGTCGTCAACGGGGCGGCGAGGAAGTGCGGGGTCGTGGGGAGTCTGAGTTTGACGTGGTGGGCGAGGGTCGGGGGGCAGGGGGTGCTGTTCGGATGAACACCAACAACCGAGAGGAATCTCATGCCGTGGCCCGCGCGGCTAGGGCCTCGGCTGTCGCGTCCACGCAGCGCGGAATCTTCCTCTCGGCTATTCGCAAGATGCCGGGATCGACGAGCGGTGAGATTGCTCGGGAGACAGGGCTTGATCGGCGCAAACTGTTATCGTCGCTTTTCGCGTTGCGTAGTCTCGGCTTCGTCGTAAATGGGAAGCCACGGAAGCGTGTTGATGCCAATAGATACTCCCTAACGTGGTGGCCGACGGACAAGGTGTATTCGCCCAACCAATGGACTGTAGGGAGACTTGTGGCATTCGTTCGTGAGTTGGATAGGCGAGGGCTGAGACTTAAGGATCTTGCCTACTCGACGCGGAGTGGCTTCTACAGAGCCGCACGTAAACTAATGGGACTCGGTGCGGTAGACAAGATCTACTCTTTAGCCGGTGTTGAAAAGCCGCTACACGGAGCTTTCAAGAACGACAAGTCCAGCATTGTCCGGATTATCCTGTCTGAGAATCGGGCCGGGCTACCGATGAACACCGCGAGCTTTCACCGGCGCCACCCGCTTGCGTACTACAACGCACTTCGATTCTTTGGGACGCGGTCATGGGCTGACGTGCTTCATCGATGCGGCATCGATCCTCTAAGGGTGCAGATCAACATGTCCGTCAAGGAGCGATTGCGCTTCAGCCCCGAACGATCCAACAGCAAAGGAAAGACATGCTGAAGTTCAAGCGACTTGCCACAGTTCCCACAAGACAGGTGCGTGTAGCGGAGCGCGGGGTTCGAAAGATCTTCGATCCTTCGGCCCTTAAGGAACTGGGCAAGAGCCTCCGGGCGAACGGGATGATTCAGCCGATCGTCTGCTTCGAGAAGGCTGGCATCTTCGAGGTCGTCGCCGGCAACAGACGGTTGCTCGCGGCGAAGCGAAGCGGCATGAAGAAAGTCCCGATAGTCATTGTCGAGCAGCCCTCGGCGCAGGAGGCCCTTCTGGCGGCGCTTGAGGAGAACCAGAAGCGCCGGAATCTGTTGCCGCTGGAAGAGGCGGAGTGCTACTCGAGGTTGATCAAAGACCACGGCATGGCGATTGGCGACGTATGTCGTACCGTCGGCCTTTCCAGGTTTCAGGTTGAGCGCAAGATACGGCTACTCGGTCTTGCGGAGCCGACGTACTCGGCGCTCAAGAACGGGAAGATCGACGCTAGCCTCGCTCTCGCCGTTGACTCAGTCACGGACCCAGGCGAACAACGCTCCGTTCTGGTTATCGCGATCAAGGAAAAGCTACGGGCTCACGAGGTCGCTCAGTTGGTCAAGGAAAGGCAGGCGCCCGTTCGTGGCCCGGCGAAGCGACATCAGTTGGCTCTAAAGCATGGTGTTAGCGCTCGAAAGCTGAGCCTCCGGATCGGGTCGTTAAGCGGCCTACTCGCGGAGAGTCGGAAGGCTCTCATCGATGCGACCGACGCGGACATGCCGCGCCTTCTGGACAGCGTTGCGGACGTGAAGAACTCGGCTCTGCGACTCTTAGTAGACACCGTGCTAGTCTCCGACCTTGGGGAATTAGTGCCACCGATGGTAAGTGAGTGTAAGAGGTTCGTGGAGATGACAGAAAGGCTCAAAGGCTACGCCGACATTCGGGACAGCGCGACTGCTGTGCGGAAGGTCGCCGAAGAGCTCCTGGAGGCTTTGCGGTCCGAGGTCACGCGTCGACTTGCTGCGAACAAGAGATCCGATTCGTGATAGATGTAGACGGGCCAGGCGGGCGTCGCTGCCTCGTCTTTTCGCTCCCCGAGTCCTTCTACCTCCGCAACCGCTTCATCTCCTCGCTTCCGAGCGCGAACGTCTTCGTCGCGTGGAACCGATCGCGCCTCTTCCACCGATTCAAAGACCTGAAGCGCCGCTACGCGGTCTACATCCTCGCGGCTCAGGTCGGCAACCGATGGGGCCCGCCGGCGGATCGCGTCGAGGTGGAGATCGTCCGGCGTTGCGGCCGCTTCTACGATCAGGTGAATCTCGAGGGGGCGTGTAAGTATCTCGAGGACGCCCTCGTTCACGCGCGGATCGTGGTCGACGATTCGCCCGAGCACATGACGCGGGTCGTGCGGCAGGAGAAAGCGCCGAAGGGCGAGCGCGGGGTGGTGGTGACGGTGACGGAGATGCTCACGGAAGTCGGAGGTCAGTAATGAAGAAGTGGACGCGGACGTTCGTTGATCGGCCGTCTCCGAAGTATATGCGAGCCGTTGGTGCGCTGACAGACCTACTAGAAGCCGAGGGCGCAGACAACGTCGGGCGAGCTTATGCTGAGGCGGTATGGGAGGCCGAACGCAAGGCGTACCTCAAGACGAGAGGTGTCAGGGTCGCTTCCCGAGCCTGCTTCCATCGACTGACGGGGGAGAAGTGCGACGGCTCGGAGTGGAACCAGTACGGGTTGCCGTTCGACCACCAATCACTTCTCGTCATCGGTCGGACGGCGAAGGCGTTCCTGTCGCAGCCGTACGACATTTCCTTGGAGCACATGCGGAACATCGTAGCCGTGTGCGATAGGAAGCGTCTCGACGCCAATATCTCCACTTGGCCGGCGTGGCATTACCCGGGTGGGGTGATCTCGCTCGAGTTCACCGGGGCCGGGGAGGGAATCGCCAATCGACTCGGAAATCGAGAACCCGAGGAGGACTCCGGTGATTGAGTTCGTCGTCAAGAGCGATTCGGATCGAGGCGCGGTCCACTGCCCCAGGGTCCGATGCGACGAGTGCGGACTGACGATCGACGACGCGAACTGGGGGAACGTCTACTACGATCCGAACAGAGCCGATGGCGGAGCGCCCGCAATCTTCCTCCATAAGCCGTGCTCACGCTCGTTCGAGGAGCGACGGAAGGACGTCTTTTGGTCATGGGAGGAAATGTCTGTCTGGTTCGTCCAACTCGCGAGCAACGCCAGGCTCGACAGGAAGAGGTCTGAGGCCAGAGCGCGCAGACTCGAGTCGCTTTAAAGTGTCAAAGGGGCGGCATAGGGTGACGGTGACGGAGGCGTTGTGACCACTCGCCGCGCGGTGCTCGTAGGCGGCAGTGTCCATGGGCAGCGATTGGAAATCCCGGAGAGTCACTTCGATCGGTTCTTCGTTCCGACGGCTTTGGGCGGCAGGGTCTTCGATCAGGAATACCGCCCCGTTCGTCAGAAGCCCGACGGCGAGTGGATCTACCGTTACCAGCGCTCGACTTCCCCGCGCGGCTCTGTATGAAGAAAACCGTCCGCTCTGGCCGGTGCAGTCGGAGGCCACCGGGGCATCGGGCCCCGAGAAAGCGCCCCGCATGGGCGTCATCGATCCTCGCGTCAAGAAGTTCGCAGCCGCAACGCTACTCCTCGTCTCCGCCGTCCTCTTCGGACTCGCCGTCCTCTTCGGACTCGCCGTGCTTGCGGCCGGCGCCTACGCCCAGGAGGAGGCCTTCGTCGCGACCAGCCCGGACTTCGTCACGGGCGCGCCGGCGTCGATCTGCTCGATCGAGAACGGGATCGCGACGCTCGCGCATGGGAGCGCGGGAGGCTGAAGCCGGGAGGGTTTCCGTGGTACGAAAACTAAAGTCGACGACGAACGCTGGTACGCGGCCGAGCCGGAACGCGATCGCGGTGCGGGTGACGCATCGGGAGCGCGGGAAGCGGCAGGTCGACCTGGCGCAGGTGAAGGACGTCATCGCCCGCTACTGGGACGAACTGGCCTCGCTCCCGGCGGAGGACTCGATCGCCGTCTTCAGCGCCGAGATCGCGGCGGCGGAGCGGCGGCGTCGGGGCTCGCGATCGTGAGCCCGTCGTCGGCTCTCCAGAGGGCGGTGCTCCTCGAGATCGGGCGCGCCGGCAGAGTGCGGACGTAGGAGATCTCGCCAGCCGGCTCAGTCGTCGGCAGGCCGGCCTGTGGCACACACTGCACGCGCTCGAGCGGCGGGGTCTCATCTTCTTCGACCGCGGCCGCTGGGCGCTGCTCCCGCGCGGTCGAGAAGTCGTTTTGGAACTGAAGACGCAGGAGATCGGTTCGTGAGCGAAGTCGAGACGAAGTCCAACGAAAAGCCGGCGATCGAAGTCCCGGGCGCGCCGCCTCCGCCGAAGCCGGGACCCGTTCCGCGGGACGTCCAGGCCGCCGGGTGCCTGCACAAGTGGGTCAGCGTCGACCGGTTCTTAAAGACCGGATCGGTGCTCCAGGCCGCGGCCGCAGGGCCGGGTGTCGAGGGAGTGCTGTACGTCTTCTTCTGCGAGCGGTGCCTCTCTCTCAGCACCGCGAGCATGTCGCTCGGCCCTCCGCGCGGGTGACGGCGGCGAAGGAAGGCCCCAGCATCGAAGGAACCAGGGCGAGTGGTGCGCTACGGCGATTAATTGGCTAGCCCTCATCAACATCTGCAAGTCATGCAATTTTCCTTTCTGGCGGCTAGCCCACCATCGCCTCGGTTCTCTTTTCCCGGCGGGTTGGTACGATCGCGAAGGAACTTCTGATTCATGCCACACAGACCGAAGCCCGGGAAACGACGCCGCGGAACGCGAAAGCGAGGCCGCGGCCGGAAAGGACGACGATCGATGTCTCGCGAGTTCAACGTCGGCGATCGCGTGATGGTGCCGTGGGGCGGGGGGAAGGCCGGGACCGTCGCGCGCGACGAGGGCGGGGGCGACTACCTGATCGAGCTCGACGAGCTCGAGGAGGGGCGGAGGAAGCGGCTCGGCTGCCAGGGCCGGATTCTCCAGCGGATCGGGACGTCGCCCGCAGCGGCGCCGCCGGTCGAGGGGATGGTGACGAAGGGCGCCGGTGCGCCGCGGACGCCGCTCACCGCGGTCGTGGATCCGTTCGCGGACGACGACGAGGACCTCGACGAAGGGACGGGGGCGGTGTCCGAGCCGGAGTCGGGACCCGGCGCGTCGGAGCCGGCGGCGGACTCGAACCCCGAGGAGCCGCCGGCGGCGACGGGAGGCTGAGCACCGGAGTCGCGGCTCGAGGCTCCCGGGCGGGGGCGCTCGGGCGGCTTTTGCAGACGTCTGCAAAGTGAGAGGGAGGGCGACGAGATGGGATCAACCGCGGTTGAACGAACCCCGGCTGGCGTGACGATCCACTCGTTTCTCCCCTTCGCCGACACGGCCGCGAAGCGGGAGGCTACGAACGAGGCGCTCGATGCACTCTTCGCGGACGCGGGACGGAAGATCGCTCCGCGGGGAGCCCTGAAGAAGCCCTCGTTTAAGAAGCACGGAGATCCCGGAGCGGAGTCGAACCGCAATACGGTCGGCTACGGATTCGCGGCCTACGCGCTCCGCGGCGACATGCAGGCGATTCTCCAGGTCGCGCTTGTCGCAGAGCGGCTCTTCGAGACCTGGGACGCGCTCGACCGCGCCCACAGTCACCGCTACGCCTGGCTCGGGCCGCTCGCGCTGGCTCTCCACGAGATGGGCGACGAGCGGTGGAAGATCGTTCTCGACAGGTTCAACGACATCATCCGCTGGTTCCACGGGCAGAAGTACCTCAACGGGTCGTTCGTGGGCGCCACGCTGAGGCCGCTCCGCTGCCTCTTCGAGGCCGGACTCACGGGGTCGTTCGCCGAGAAGCTCTCACGGGCCGGCCTTCCTGCTGACTCCTTCGGCGGCGCGCAGCTCGTGGAGAAGGCGAACACCGCGGTCTTCGCGTTTCTCTGGCGAGTTCTGGGAAGTGGCGTGAACTGGGGATGGAGGAAGCCGCCGGGAGCCTGGGCCGGATCGTGGCGCGACTTTCCCTACGTCGACTCTACCGACCCGAAGACTATGGCGACGCACACTACGCTCTTCCACGCGCTGCACGTCATGCCGTACTCGTTCATGGTGGGCGATCTGGCGGGACTGCCTTTGATCGATGACGGGTCTCTGTACGCGACGCGCTGGCGCGAGATCGCCTCACACGCTCTCAGGCTTGGCTACGACCCCGTGAGTGGCCGCTCGACTAAGTCGATCGGCTACAAGGCCGACCACTCCGCGGGGAAACGGGAGGCCTACTACGCTCCCGGTTTCCCGGAGAAGCCCGCCCGGAAGCAGTCGCTGGCCTGGAAGGACGAGCACATGGAGGCCGGCTACCATGACGTCTCGCCGGCCCTCGAGGCGGTTCTGGATTCGGGCGAGATCAACAAGAACGAGTGCCGTCGGGGCCTCGTGAAGTTCGTGCGTGGTGCGCGGGGGATCGTGGTCGGCGAGATCCCGATTGGGCTCGCGCGGCTGGCGCTGAGGGTAGGGTGAGATGCCATTCCGCGACGCCGAGAAGAGGCGTGCCTACCAGCGGGAGCGCGAAAGAGCGAGGCGGGCCGATCCGGTCCTCAGGGAAGCGATACGCGAAGCACAGCGACGTTCGTACCACAAAAGGCGCGAGGATCTACTCCCGCAAATGCGGGAGAGGGTAAAGGCGATGCGACTCGAGAATCCGGATCGGGTCCGGAGCAGGGCTATGGACTACTACTCCATGACCATCGAGAAACGTCGAACGGAGCGCCGGGAGTACTACTCTCGGAAGAAGCGAGAATTCCGTGAGCGACTCCTTCGGAAGCAATACGGGATCGGGCTCGACGAGTACGAGCGCCTCGCTGCCGAGCAGAATGGCCTCTGCGCAATCTGCGGCTGTCCGCCAATCGGCGGAAAGATCCTCGCCGTCGATCACGATCACGCGAACGGCTCGGTTCGCGGTCTCCTGTGCCTGAACTGCAACAACGGACTGGGGCGCTTCAAGGATTCCGCCGAGAGGCTAGAGGCTGCGGCGAGATATCTCCGTGCCGCATCGAGCCGGATTCCATGAAGCACGCGCCGGGCGAAGTCGACGAAGGTCTCGTCATCGCGGCGCTCCGCCTCGGACTCGCGGCGTGACGACACAAGGGAGTCGTGGAGAAGAAGCCGAAGCCAACCCGCCCACCCAAGTCCATCCCCTGGGAGGAGATGCGGGCGACGTATCTTGCCGAGAATCGGCTCACGCTTCGCGCGCTCGCGCGGCGGTACGGCGTTGCCGAGCGCCTCGTGCACGATCGCGCCGCGGCCGAGCGATGGCGTCTCGCGCGGCAGGAGGAGCAGCGGCGCCTCGGGGAAGTCCTACTGCAAGCGGCCCGCGAGAAGATCGCAGCCAAGGCCGGCGCGCAGACGCTCTCGTTCCTCGAGGACCTAGCCCGGCTCCGCCGCAAGATCGCCGAGCGCTACCTCGAGAAGCTCTCCGAGCCCGAGATCGAGGAGCAGCTCGAGACGAGCGTCACCGACCCGAGCCTCGAGAGCCCGATCGCGGAGACGGTCGTGAAGAAGCGGCGCGCGGCGCTCAACCTTCCTCGCTTCGCCGCGAAGGTCCTCGAGACCGAGCTCGAGGCGCTGAAGGCCTTCACCGGAATCGCCTCCGGCCGCGCCGGATTGCCGCCCGGTTCGGCGCTGCACGAGCGCGAGGTGACGGTTCGCGAGTCCGTCACGATCGATCTCGGCGGATGAGCTGACCGATGGCCTTCACCGTGCAGCTCGTCTGCGGTCGCTGCGACGGCTGGGAAACGACGCTCGAGAAGCTCGACTACCGGCTGACCGTCGCGGTGTGCGCCGGGACCATAGCCATCGTCCACCCGCCGCTCCCGGCGACGTTTCCCGCGGAGTGGCCGACGTACGTCTACCGGCTGAGGACGAGCACCGGTCCTCTTCCACGCACGAAGCGCTCTGGGGCTGTGATTTACGACCTCGAACCGAGGAGGCATTCCATGGAAGAGACTTAGCCGCGCCGCGCGCGGAAGAAGGGAGCCGGATCATGTGGAGCCGCATCCGGGATCTCAACTGGCGCTCGTTCGTTCCGAGCTTCGCCCTCTGGGCGGTTGTCTCGGCTCTGTACCTCGTGGCCGCGGTCGACTGCGAGGCGGGCGACGTCCTCGCCGTGGCGACGAACGACCGGCACGCGCAGGCCGTGGACGCAGCGACGGGCGCGACGCTCTGGCGCGAGGCCTCGACGGCGCCGCCGGGCTGGGACTGCTGGTTCGTCCGAGAGAGGCTCGACGGGCGGGTCGTCTTCGGGCACGAGCTTGACGATCCGACCGCAGCGCTGGGAAGGTGGTGGGAGGAGGTCCGCGACCGCGACTCGGGCGCGCTCGTGTCCGCCGGTGAGCGGACGGACGGTCCTCTGCCGAGGTTCCCAGCACCCGAACCGTTCGGTCGGTGGGTCTTCGGGGCCTGGAAGACAACGATCTGCAAGCCCGAGCAGGGCGGGTGCTTCAACTCCTGGGGTCTCGCGGCGTGGTGCAACGATGGCTCGCGCATCCGGCGCGTTCCAGCGTTCTTCAAGTGCCTGATCTACCACTGGCGGTTTTCTCCGCGGCTCGGCTCCTTCCATTCGACGACCTGGGCCCAGGCCGACAACGAGCTTCTCGGGCCTTGGTGGATAAACCTCGTCTCTCCGCCCGGGCACGAGGCTTCGCAGTGGCTCTCGCCGCTCGCGAGCGACGGCATTGGGGGAACCTTTTCGCCGGCCCTCTTCGTCGACGAGATCGAGACGCCGCTCTCGCCGACGGGCTTCGCGTGGCTGATCGGCGGCCGATGGGGATGGAAGGCGGTCATCGGCGACACGATGACGCAAATACCTCAGTGGCAAGACCTTGGGCCGGCGATGATCGGCTACGATCTGCGCGAGAGCCTCCGGCGCGGGCCGGATCTGGTGATGGCCGAACGGACTGCCGGAGGCTTCGCGCGCGCCGGCGCAATCGACGCCGCGAGCTTCGCGGTCTCCTGGGTTTCCCCTGCTTTGCCCGCGGCCGATTGGGGAGGCCAGGCGCTCGCGCAGACGACGTCCTTCGTGGTCGTCGCGGGTCCGGCGCAGGGAGGAGACGTTCCCCGACTCTACGTCCTCGATCCGGCTTCTGGAGCCGTGGCGCGCTCGATCGTGCTCAGCGGCGATCCGCGCTTCGTGTCGGCGGTCTCGTCACCGTAGGAAGCGCCGATCTCCGCTTCGGTGGCTCCGCGCACGACGATCAAGCTCCCGGCCGTCTACCGGGACTTGGCGCCCGTCGCCGGCCGCATCGCGATCGAGCACGCGGCCCTCGACTGCCGGATCCACGAGACGTTCCTCGCGCTCGCTCTCTCGATCTCGGGCGACGTCGCCTTCTTCACCGATTCGCTCGAGCGGATCCAGGCCTCGCTCGATCGGTGGCTCGAGGGCGAGCGGGTGCGGAAGCGCCGGTTCGCCGCGGGGCGCCTCTTCCGCTACCGCGTCGGAGCGACGGTCCTCTGGGTCGTGACACCGGCGGCGACGGTGAGAGACTTCATCTTCCGGGACCTGACTGCGGTGTTCATGACCGACGCGCACGCGTTCGAGTCCGACCTCCTCAAGGTCGTCGATCGCCGCGGGCCGACCGGGACGTCCCGGCTCCGGGGCCTCTACATCGCGGGCCAGTTCGTCGGCCGCGACCACTGGTTCTACCGCTTCTGCCACGACCGGCACGCCTACCGGAAGTGGGCGACGGCACCGCGGCTGAGACGGCTCGACTGCGACGCGGTCGCGCGCGCCTTCCCGGACCAAGCGGAGCGGATCCTCCCGAAGGACGACCCGCGCTACGCGTGGTCGATGCGGCTCCGGGATCCGCTTCCCAACGAGCACACGGCGCCGATCCTGAGCTTCGCCCGGAGGCGGCTCAAAATCCGGAGCGACTTGCGGCCGGAGGACATGTCGGACGCGCAGCGCGCCGAGCTCGAGCGCGCGCTCGCGGGTGCACGCTGGACGAAGGGGACCTCGGTCACGCTCTCCCTCGAGTTCGGCGCCGTGCAGCGGCGGATCCTCGCGCTCAAGCGTCTCGGGCGCGCGCGCGGTTTCCGGAAGTGCATCATCGTGAAGTACCGGCGTGCCGGCGTCACCGTCCTCTCCCAGGCCGAGGCCTACTACCACTGTCTCGCACGGCCCAGGTCCTACGTCGCCTTCGTCGCGCACCTCGACGAGACGATCCAGCGCCTTTTCTCGACGGTGACGACGTTCGCCGAGATGGATCCCTTCTCGCCTGGGCTGAAGGGGAAACCCACGGCGAACACGATCCGGTTCCAGAACGGGTCCTACTGCTTCATCGGGACCGGCAAGAGCGAAGGCCTGCTCCGCGGCGACACGATCCAGTACTTCCACGGGTCGGAAGTCCCGTACTGGCTCCGCGGCGCGCGCGCGCTGGCTTCCATGAACCTCCTCATGGCGGGAATCGAGGAGTCCGCGCGCCACGGCGAGATCGTGCTCGAGGGAACGCCCAAGGGGCGCGAGTGGTTCTGCGTGAAGTATCAGGAGGCGAAGGCGAAGCAGAACGATTACTGGCCGATCTTCCTGCCGTGGTTTCACGACCCCACGTGCCGGCTCCTGCCGGGCGAGTTCAACGAGGTGGAGGTCCGCGACACGCTCACGACCGAGGAGCGGGGCCTCATCGAGCGCTACGAGCTCGGGCTCGACCAGGTCGCTTTCCGGCGCGCGAAGCGGCGCCAGTACGGCGCGCTCTTCCTCCAGGAGTTCCCGGAGGACGATCAGACGTGCTTCATCTCGGCGGGCTCGATGTACTTTCCGCCCGAGATCGTTTCGGAGCTGGCGCAGACGGTGCCGGACAGCGTTCCTCGGAAGGAGATCCCCGGCGGCTACGAGATCCGCTGGGAGGAGCCCCAGAAGGACGTCCAGTACGTCGCCGGCTGCGACACGAGCGAGGGGATCGCGGGCGGCGATCGCAACGGGGTGGGCATCCTGCGGCGCGATACGTGGGCCCAGGTCGCAACCGTCCACGGGCTCTTCTCGCCACGCGAATTGGCGGAGCACGCCGTGCGTCTGTGTCGCGAATACAACGAGGCTCTCCTCGGCGTCGAGCGCGAGAACCACGGGCACCTCGTCATAGACAGAATCGAGGCGCTTGGCTACGGTTTGCCGCATACGCAGGGCGGCACTCTCTACTACCACGCGGACGGAAAGGACGATGGCAAGCGCCGGCTCGGGAAGAAGGGCTGGTCGACGAACGAGCGGACGCGCGAGCAGATCATCGGCGATCTCCGCGCGGCGCTCGTCGACGGATCGCTGGTCGTGCGCGACCGGGACTTCATCTCCGAGATGATGACCTTCTGTCGGCAGTCGAACGGGCGCTGGGACCACGACAGCGGCGCCCACGACGACACGATCTTCAAGTGGGGGATTGCGCTTCAGATGACAAAGCACGAGCCCCTGAGGCCGACGATCATCTTCGTCGATCGAGGACTGTGACCAAGATGGAGCAGCTTCTCAAGCTCTTGCCCGAAGGCACGGCCGTCATCGCAGTGCTCGTGTCTTGCATCCTCTTCTTCAAGTTCCAGCAGAAGATGCTGGACCGGGGGGAAGCGACGTTGAAATACATCACGGAAGGGCACGATCGGGCCCGGAGTGCGTACTTCGAGAGTCTCCGGGACATCATGAGATCGAACGAACAGGTCAGTCGCGAGATCACGCAGCGGCTCGTCGCCCTGGAGTCCGCGCTCGACGCGCTGACCGCGGCCGTCAAGAGGTGAGGTGAGTTCACATGGCCCCCAGAAAGCGCATCCCGCGGCGGCTCCGACACCAGGCAAGTCCGGAAGCCTCCGAGTCGGCCGGCGCTCCCTCTCCGGTCGAAGGCGCGACCGAAGGGACTCGAGAGGAAGCCGTCGACAGCGCGGTCGAACCGGCAGCGGAAACCGAGCACTCGGCGGAACCGCCCGCGGCGGCGCCAGAGAGCAAGAGCCAGAACGAGCCCGAGGCTCCGCCGCGCTGGCGGCCTCTCATCGTGTTCGCAGACGAACAGGACTTCTTCGACGTGATGGGCTTCTGACGGGGCCCGGGAGGTGACGACGATGGCGGGAATGAAGATCCAGGTGGACTGGGAGGGCCTCGCGAAGGGGCTGGGCGGCGTCCTCAGCGGCGAGCTCCGGGGCATCCTCGAGGGCGCGGAGGCGGACCTGCAAGCGTACGGAGTCGACATCGCCGGAAGCCTCGCGCGCTCGATCGCGGAGGGGAAGGACGGGCTCACGCAGGAGCTGCGCGGCCAGCTCAAGGCCTTGGCCGAAGTCCACCGGCTCCGGATCAACGCGGCGAGCTGGGAGTTCTTCGAGCAGCTCCTCACGGTCGCGGTTCGGGCGGCCGGCGCGGTTCTCGCCGCGGCGGGCGACACGGCGCTGGGCGGGCTCGATTCGGCGATCGGGGCGAAGGGCTCATCGGCGTCGAAGAAGCCGTAGTCCGTCCAAGATCGGGCGAGCCGGAAAGACAGGCGGGACGGGGAACATGCAGAGTGACGTGGGAGGGACTCATCATGACGAACGGACGGACGATGTTCAGGGCGCTCGCGGCGCTTCTCGTGGTGACGGCGGTGGCGAGCCTCGGATGCAGTTCGAAGGGGACGATCCACGTCGACGCGATCGAGACGCTCGTGATGAAGGTGAGCGAGCGTCACGACCGCTACGTGACGACGGACCCGACGCTCGTCGAGAGCGAGAAGGCGGACTTCCTCCGCTCGACAGAGATCCTGCGGAAGGTGATCGAGGCGGCGAAGGAGAGCTCGAAACCGGCCGACGTGGGGAGCGGGTCCAGCTCGATGTCCGCGCCGGTGCCCGCGTCGTCATCCTCGGCCTCTGGCCTCCTTGCGATGCGCCGCGATTCGAGGGACCTCTTCTCGGGCGAGCGGGTCGCGCGCTCGGAGCCCTCTTCAGCCTCACGTACCCCGTTCCCTTCGAGGACGCCGTCGGCCGCGGGAACCTCTACGCCGAGCCGCCCGATGCTCAACTGACGTCGGAGCGCCGATCGCCCGCCGCGGCGGCGCTCGCGCTCTTTCCGCGACTCCTTGAGGCGGGCTGCCGCGTCATCGCGCTGGGAACGGTCGTCGCGCACGCTCTCGACCTCGACGAGTGGATGGAGTGGCGCCAGGTGCGGCCGGCCGGAGCGCGGCTCCGCTCCTTCGGGCTCGACGCTCTGAGGCCGGGACCAGGCGGGATTTCGGCCGCCTCGCTACCCTATCCCACGGATCGGAGTGGTTGGTGGGCGGATCCGGGAAACGCGGCGCGCGCGCGCGCGTTCTGCCGGACCGCTCTCAAGGAGGGATGAACGATGGTCACGAGGAGCGCCGCGGCGACCGGAACGACGGGCGAGATCGCGGGCGTCCTCGTCGACACGGCGGGGCGCCCCTTGCGGTCGAGCCTCACGAGCTCGAACGGCAACGGTCGATCGCACGACTTCGAGTCGCTCGAGAAGAGCTTCGCCTCCACCATCTCGGGCTACGTCGAGTCGCTCTCCCGCCTCGATCTCCCGCCGCTCCTCCGGGCGCGCGACCCGTTCCAGAACCACGCCTGGGTCAGCGCGGCTGCGATCGCCGTGGCGTTCGTCTCGAGCCAGGCGCCGTTCCTCGTCTTCCGGGAGACGGATCGGGCCCGCAACGGCCGCGCCCTCGCGACGAAGGCCGCCGGGCGCTCCTGGATCGGCCCGCGCGCTGGAACCGGACGCCGCGCGGTCGAGCGCTACCTCCGCCGATCGATGGCCCAGCGGTTCCTCATGATCGGGAAGGCGGCGGAGCCGGACTTCGACCATCCGCTGATGCGGGTCCTCTCGGATCCGAATCCGCTCCTCAACGGCTCGCAGCTCATGCAGCTCACGATGCTCTGGCTCGCGATCCGGGGCGAGTTCTACTGGCTCCCGGTGGCGGAGGACGGGGAGCCCTCGCCGTTCGGAGAAGAGCCGGCGGAGCTGTGGCCGATCCCTCCCGACTGTGTCGAGGAGGAGTTCGCGGGTGGGCGCGAGCGCGGGGACTTCTCGGGCTTTTGGATCACCGCGCCCACGTACCTCCCGAGTGTCTTCCAGCGGAGCCGGCGGTTCTTCCTCGAACCGGGCTCCCTCATCCAGTTCAAGTTCCCGGACCCGTCGAATCCCATCCGCGGCCTCTCGCGTCTGACCGCCGCCGCCGGCGCGATCGAATCGGACTTCTACGCGCGCGCCCACAACCGCGGTCTCCTCAAGAACGGGGCCGAGCCGCGCGGCGTCTTCGAGTTCGAGGGCGTGCTGAATAAGCAGAGCGAGGAGGAGATCCGCACGAAGTTCAAGGAGCGGCACGAGAAGGTCGAGAACCGCGGGACGATCCCGATCCTGGGCCACGGGCTGAAGTGGAAGACGACGGGGCTCTCGCCGGCGGACCTCCAGTACCTCGAGGGAATGCGCTGGAACCGGGAAGAAGTCCTCGCGCTCCTCGGCGCCCACAAGTCGATCCTCGGCGTCACGGAGGATCTCAACTACGCGACGCAGCGCGCGGCGACCGCCAACTTCTGGGAGATGACGATCATCCCGAACATGCGGATCGTCGAGCAGACGCTCGACCGATCGCTCTTCTTCCCGACGACCGACGACACGTTCGGGATGTTCGATGTCTCGGGCGTCGACGCGCTGCGGGCCGGGCTCCAGGAAAAGATCGACCAGGCCGACAAGCTCGCGCAGGAGCGGCTCCACGTCCCGCCGCGCGAGGCCTACAAGGTCGTCGGACTCGACGTGCCGGAGTACGAGGGAGACGACACGGCGCTCGTCTCGGCGCTCGCGACGCCGTACTCCGTCGCCGTCAACCTGGCCGAGAACCCGCTGCCTCCTCCTCCGCCGCCGACCGCGCCTCCGGGCCCGCCGGACGAGGAGGACGACGAATCCGCTGTTCTCCGGCCCCAGCGCGCGCCCGCCGCCGTGTCGACGAAGCAGACGGCCGCCCAGCGCCGGCGCCGGTGGCTCCGGTTCGTCCGGGTCCAGGGGAAGCTCGAAGGCGACATGGCCCGGCGATATCGGTCCTGGGTCGCGGGCGAGCGGAACGCGACGCTCGAGCGGTTCGACCGCGAGGCGCGCCGCCTGGGAGCCGTCTCGGCTGCGCTCCGCCGCGTCGCCGTGATGAAGGAGCTGTCGCTCACGGCCATCCTCCCGGATCCCCGCGAGAGCGGGCGAGCGCTGAAAGAGAAGACGCGGCCGAACCGCGCGGCGAGCCTCGAGGCCTCGTTCCAGTTCACGCTCGAGGACATCGGGATCCCGACGTTCGCGATCGACGATGCGGCGCTGATGCGGTTCTTCGACCTCCGGGAGAGGATCTTCGCGGGGTCGGTCCCGGTGACCGTGCGCGAGAACCTCTTCTCGTCGCTGCAGGCGGGGATCCAGGCCGGCGAGACCGTCCAGCAGCTCCGCTCCCGGATCGCGGAGGTGTACCAGATCGCCGCGGGCACGCCGAAGACGCTCATGATCGCCCGCACCGAGACGGGGTCCTTCATGAACGGCGTGCGCGACGAGATGTTCGGGCTGCAGGGGCTCGAGACGCTCGAGTGGGTCACGGCCGGGGACGAGCACGTGCGGGCGACTCACGTCACGTACGGCGCGAGCGGACCGAAGCCCCGCGGCTTCGACTACCTGACGCTCGTTGGCCTGGGCAGTTCGGGCGCGCTGCGCTACCCTGGCGACTCGAACGCGCCTCCGGGCGAGACGATCAACTGCCGGTGCCTCCAGGTCCCTTCGGAGTGACACGCACATGGACATCGAGCTGAAGTCGGGCTGCGTCATCGAGGACCTCGACGAGATCGCTCGGCTCCTGATCGAACGCCAGAAGAAGGCGGAGTCCCTCGACACCGTGGTCACGATCGACGCCGACGAAGGGCCGATCGTGTCGAAGGCGATGCCCGGCGTCGCGTCGCCTCCCCAGGTCGATCCGGCGAAAGTCGAGAGCCTCGCGCGCAGCGTCGGCATCGAGTTCACTGAGGCGCACCGGGACCGCGTCGTCTCCTACTGGGCGAGCGACGAACGGGTCGACGGCGAGGGCGACATCATCCGCCAGAAATGGGACTTCTCGCGGTTCGAGAAAAACCCCGTCATGCCCTTCAGCCACGAGTGGCGCGGGCTCCCGGTCGCGAACGCGATCGACTGGGGCGTCGTGGCGCGGAAGGACAAGGATTACGATGGGCCGGCACTCTGGCTCGCCGGCCTCTTCCCGACGGAGGAGGAGTCGGGCATGGCCGACTCCATCTTCCGGCTCGTGAAGTCGGGGTTCCTGAAGGGCGGGTCCGTGGGCTTCAAGCCGCTCAAGATCACGCGCATCGAGGACCCCGAGGAGCGGAAGAAGCTCGGCCTCGGCACCTTCGGCGTCATCTTCGAAAAGAGCCTCCTCGTCGAGTTCTCGCCCGTCACCGTCCCCGCGAACCCGGGCGCGCACACGGCGCTCTCGGTCGCGAAGCGCGAGGGCCATCTCCGCGCCGAAGAGATCCCCCTCCTCCGCGAGCTGGTCCGCCGCGGCGCCGTCGCGCGCGGGCGGACGCCGGACGACTGGGCGAAGGAAGACGCCGCGATCGTCGCCGTGGCGAAGGGACTCTTCGCGGACAGCGCGCTCGCGCGTTCCCTCCGGAAGCACGCCGACATGGGGGCGCCGATTCTCGACGAGAAGCGCGAGCGCGCCATCGTCCGAGTCGACGCCGCGGATCCGATCGAAGAGAACGTTGCGGCCATCCGGACGGCGGTCGACGAGGGCTTCGCCGGCGTCTTCCGGCGGCTGGACGAGATCTCGGACGAGAACGTCGAGCTCCGGCGCCGGCTCGAGGAGATGGAGGCGCGGAACCTGGTGGGAGTGGTCACTCAGTCGAACGACGAGCCCCTGCCCGAGATCCCCATCTCGTTCGACGTCTCCGAGCGACTGCTTCGGGGGCTGGACGCGTTGAAAGCGGGAAAGTAGAGCAGCACACGTCGTGACGCCGTACCGTCACACCATCCGTCCTTGATCGGGGCCTTGTCGGTCCTCGACTGACGTGCTGCCGGTTCACTGCCGGCGATGTGCACCGTCTGTCGGAGGACCACGGATGGCTCCCCCCGCCGTCGACGTCATCAATCCCAAGGAGACGAGAGAGCAGCGCTTCGCGCAGCTCGTCGAAGGCCTGGAGAACGTCATCTCCAAGGACGGCCGGTTCTCGAAGCTCGAGGACAAGGTCGAGGCCGTCGCGAAGGCGCAGGGAGAGCACGGTCTCGATCTCAAGGCGGCGCTCGAGGCGATCGAGAAGAACAAGGCCGCCACGGAAGCGCTCGCGAAGCGCATCAAGAACTTCAAGGGCGGTCTCTACTTCCCGGGACTCGAGAACCTCGAGTTCGACATCTTCCTCGCCTGCGCCGCTATCGCGAACTGCATCAAGAATCCGAGCGCGAACCAGCGCCAGATCTTCGAGCAGTGCGGCGCGCGCCGCGAGTTCGACATCATGAAGGAGGTCGAGCGGCAGCACGAGCCCACCCTCCGCGTCTACAACCCCGGCCAGTTCAAGGCCGCGCAGCAGGTCGGCGACGATCAGCTCGGCGGCTACTTCATCCCCGATCAGGTCCTCTCGTCCGATCTCATCGTCCCGATCTACCGGAAATCGAAGTGGATCAACCTCTCCGGGATGGAGGGCGGCCAGACGAACATCCGCGTCATCGAGGGCCTCCTCGGGGCGTCGGTCGAGATCCCGAAGGCGCTGAGCGGGGTCGTCGCGTTCTGGGTGGGCGAGGAGGACGCGATCGCCGAGTCCGCCATGACGGGCGGCGTCATCGAGTTCAAGCCGAAGAAGCTCGGCTGCCTCGTGAAGATCACCGAGAGCATGTCGCTCCTCCAGGGCGTGGGCTTCGACAACATGCTCCGGACCGACATGATCGAGGCGCTCGCGAAGAAGCTCGACGAGGCGGTCCCGTACGGCGCCGGCGGAAAGGCGCCGCTCGGCATCGCGAAGGTCCCGAGCGACATCAAGATCTTCCAGGCGAAGCAGGACGGCTCCGGAAACGACATCTCCGGCGTCGTCGATCCAGCGACCGTCACCGACTGGCCGAGCGGCACGCTCGACCAGGAGGGGATCGAGAAGATGAAGCTCGCCTTCGAGGAGGACAACATCGACCTCGACGACAGCTTCCGCGTCATCAGCTCGCCGCGCTACTTCACCTGGCTCAAGACGCTCCGCCTCAAGCAGTACTCGGCGCAGCCCAACGTCGAGGCCGGCTTCGTCATCGGCGACGGGATCATTCGCGACGCGGCGCTCGCGGAGCGGATCGGTCAGTTCGTCCGAACGAACACGGTGGCCTCCAATCTCCTGCCCGGCGTCTCGATCGGCGGCGCGACGACGAACAGCGACGCGAAGCACACGGACGTCTTCACGGGCAACTTCAACCAGGTGATCCTCGGTCGCTGGGCCGGCATCCAGATCACGAGCGACGAGGGGAAGTGGAAGTTCGCCTCCGGTCACGTCCATCTCCGCGCCGTGCTCCACGCCGACGTCCAGGTCCGACAGGGTCGCGCCATCATGCTCTGCCCGAACGCGAAGGTGAGGGCGTAAGGCGATCTCCTGACGCTCGAGAAGGAGACCGAGAGGAACTACCGGAAACCGATCAGGAGAGACGCGATGAAGGGTCACAACTTCTTCCACCAGGTCGTGGCGGGCCTCGCGATCCCGCCGCAGTCGATCGCCAACGCGACGGTGAACGGCACCGCGATCGTCGAGCCGTGGAGCAAGGGCCGCCAGCTCGTCTTTCATCTCCTCGGCGGAGCGTTCGCGGCGTCGGCCGACGGGCTCTGCAAGGTTCAGGTGCAGAAGCGATCGGACAGCTCGTGGGTCGACTGGCTCAACGCCGCAGGAACGCTCGTGCAGTTCCCGGCCGCGAAGCTCGACGACGCGGGCGAGCTCGAGAACGGCGAGCTCCTCGGGACGATCCCGCTCACCGACGTCGATTCCGGGACCTACAAGGCGATGCGGCTCGTCTTCATCGCGCAGCACGCGACCGCGACGCAGCTCATCGCGGCGGGCTACCTGATCTTCGACCTCCGGAGCGAGCCCTCCGGCCAGGTCGACGAGCTCTTCGCGATCGCGCACGTGCCGGTGCCGTAACGGGGCGGGGAACAAACTGCCGTGTCGACGACGTCGAGACCTATGGGGCCGCGCGACAGGTCGGAGGCGGATCTCACCCCGCCTCCGACCTCGCCGGTGGACGTGCCGCGCGTGAAGTGGGTGCTTCACACCCCGCGCGTCGTGACTCGCTTCAAGCACCGGACGAAGGATGACGCTTCTCAGTGAGCCCCGCGGCCGCCATGACCGAACCGCGCGAGCTCGTTCTCGTGAAGGGCTCGTCGAAGAGCTTCGAGATCGTGCTCGTCGACGCGGAGGGGAATCCCGAATCGCTTTCGGGCTGGGACCGCGCCTCGTTCCGGGTGCTGGCGAAGATCGGCGACGCGACGCCGATCCTCTCGCGCGATACGGCGGCGGGAAACCTCGCGGTCGACGTGCCGACGTCGACGCTCACCGCAACGCTCTCTCAGGCCGAGGCCGACGCGCTCGTGCCCGGCTTCTACGTGGGCGAGGCCGCCGTGCGGTACTCGGCCGGATCGAAGTGGTTTCACACGCGACTCGAGAGGGTGCGCATCCGGGCGTCCATCGCGCATCACCCCGCATGATCTCGGTCGGCGAGCTGCGCCGGGAGCTCCACCTTCCGCCCGAGGAGGACGATCGCCTCGAAGCGCTCCGTCAGGAGGTCATCGACCTCTGGGAGACGGAGACGGGCCGGCCCTGGAACGAGCGCACGGGGTTCGTCGAGATCCTCGAGCCCGCCTCGCGCACGACGCAGGACCTTTTCCTCGACGTCGAGCCGGTCGCGACGGTGACCGAGGTGAAGGAGCGGAGCCTCACGGAGTCGGCCTGGACCATCGTGCCGGCGACGGAGTACGAGCTCATCGCCCCGCGCCGGCTCCACCGGTTCTCGGGCTACTGGACGGGGATGGTCCGTGTCACGTACACGGGTGGCACCACGGACGCGCCCGCGGATGTGAAGCGCGCGCTTCTCCTCCAGGCGCGATTCCTGATCGACCGGATGAGCGACGCGAAGCTCATCACGCAGTCGCAGAACTTCGAGGGCGGCGCCGGCGTTTTCGTGCCGGCGAACCTCCACCCCTTCTTCAAGAGCCTCGCGGAAGCGAAGCGGCGGAGCGCCTGACCGTGGCGGCGCCCGCGATCCAGATCAAGCTCGACGCGAAGAGCAAGCGCTTCCTCAAGGGCCTCGAGGAGGGCTCGCAGCGCGCGAAGGTGTTCTCGTCGCTCGTGCGCGTCATGGGGCGGCGTGGTCTCTTCATCGCGGGCAACATCTCGAAGAACCTGCTCTCCGGCCAGCGCCTCGCGCGCCGGACGGGCTCGCTCGCGCGCTCGATCACGGCCGAGGCCGAACTCATCGGCGGTCTCCCCGGCGTCCGCGTCGGCGTCTTCCGCGGGCCGGCGCTCCAGTACGCGGGCGTTCAGGAGTTCGGGACGCAGGGAAAAAACCCCGAGTCGCCCATCCCCACGATCAAGCCGAAGCAGGCGAAGGCGCTCGCGATGTCCGTGGGGGAAGCGCTGACGCCGGCGGGCGTCCCGCGCTACCAGTCGCCGCGCCAGTTCCCGGAGAGCCTCCGGTTCGTGCCGTTCCGCTCGCGGAACGTGATCGGGGCGCTCTACCCCGAGAGCGAAATCGAGGCCGCGGAGAAGGCCGCTCGCGCGCGCGGCGGGAAGGTGTCGCTCGAGAACGCGGAGGCGGCCTACCTTCTCCTCCGCGAGCTCGACCTCGAGCCGAAGGAGTTCCTCCAGGACGGGATGCTGAACGGGCTCCCCGCGCTCGCCTCGGACGTGGGCGACGACATCGTGCGGCAGATGCGGGAGGCGGGGTGATGGAAACCCGCAAGAGCCCGCGCCGCGTCGTCATGGAGAGTCTCCGCGATCTCGCCCGCGCGCAGCGCTCCGGCGCCTACTTCGTCAAGCGCGGCGACATCGTGTGGGCGACGTTCCCGTTCGATCGGTTCCCCCGCGCGATGGCGCTCATGGTCGACGTCATGTCGTGCGCGCCGACCGAAGGAGAGACCCACACCGCCATCATCCGCATCGACGCCGCGGCGCAGATCCCGGACCGGACGGACCCGCCGGAGATCGACGACGGGATCCACGACGAATTGATCGACGACGTCGAGTGCGTCATCTACGGGCTCGGGCCGCTGAAGGACGATCGCGGCGACACCGTCGCCTATCGGATCGACCCAGAGAAGTCGGGGATCCGAGAGTTCCACGACGCCGGGCTCCGCGTTCAGGGCATCCACGCTCAGTTCACCGTGAAGTTCTAAGGGAGGAAGTGACATGGCTTTGGGCTTCCAGGACCCGTGGGTTTCCGGAACTCGCTTCCTCTTCAAGCGCGAGAACCAGGGCGCCACGCAGTTCCCGCTGATCGATCTCGGCGCGATGGATCCCGTGGGCCCCACGCTCACGGTGACGAAGATCGAGGCGAAGGACGGCGGCACGGGCCGCCTGAAGACGCTCGACGAGCGCGTGACGGACTTCGTCGAGGAGTACACGATCACGTGCCGGAATCTCAGCGTCGAGAATCTCGCGATTCTCTATCTCGCGAACCGGCCTTCGAGCGTGACGCAGAACGCGAACACGACGAAGACGATCCCGACGTCGCCCTCGACCGTCTTCATCAAGATGTTCAAGGGCGAGCTCGTGAAGCTCCACGACGACGACACGGCGAGGTCGCTCCTCTACAACTTCGACGCGATCGGCGGGCTCTACAACGGCACGGTCGCGTTCGCGACGCTGACCGCGATCTCGCGATCGGCGAAGACGCTCACGGTGACGGGCGACATCACGGCGAGCCTGACCCCCAACGACTCCGTCATCGTCGATCGCACGGGTCTCGCGAACGCGAAGAACTCGCGCTCCTACAAGATCGTCTCGTCCTCGTTCGGCGGCGGCAACACGACGATCGTCGTCGCGGACACGCCGGCCTCAGACGAGACGGCGATCTCGGACCAGGTCGTCTACGAGAACGGCGGGCTCATCTACAACCAGGGCACCGACTGGCTCCCGTACCGCGTCGATCACGGCATCATCCAGATCACGGCCGGCAGCGCGATCGCCGACGGCGCGACGAACGTGACGGTGCGCTCGAGCCTCGCCGCCTACTCGGGCGCCCGCCAGATCAAGCCCAAGTCCGCCGCCGGCGAGATCCGCGGCGACGGCTTCTTCATCTTCGCACGCGGCAACAACGCGGAGGTCACCTACCGCGAGGCGCGCGTCGCCATTCGTCCGGCCTCGGCCGCGATCGGCGTCGACGACTACTCGACGGTGAGCTTCACGGTCAAGGTGCTGACGACGCTCGGCGCGGAGCAGCCCGCGGGCCGTCTCGTCCAGGCGATCGGAGCCGTTCCCACGAACTCGTAACGGAAAGAGCACTCGAGCAGGAGACTCATCATGCCCATCGGATTCCAGGACCTCTGGGTCGCCGGCTCCCGGCTCCTCTTCAAGCGGGACGCGGTCGACTCGATCGATCAGCCGTGGGTCGACCTCGGAACGATCGAGACGTCGACTCCGAACTTCGCGGTCACCGCGATCGACCTCAAGGACCCGGAGTCGGGCGTCCGGGCTCTGATCGATTCGCGCACGATCGAGCTCATCGAGAGCTACGACATCGCGTGCCGGAACTTCTCTCCTCGAAACCTCGCCATCCTGCTGCGCGGGAAGAAGGTCGAGACGTTCAGCCAGACGGAGCAGACGAACGCTTCCAAGGCCGTCACGCATCGCGTCTTCGCCGGGCAGCTCGGCGGGATCCGCGACACGGACGCGCTCACGCGTCTCTTCGCCCTGAAGAACGTCCACGGCGTGCACACGACTTCGATCGGGACCGCCACGGTGACGGCGATCAACGCGCTCGGACCGAGCGCGAGCACGATCGTCGTCTCGGAGAACCTGTCGGGCGCGAATCCGGCGGTGGGCTCGTTCGTGCTGCTCAAGCCCGAGGGTCTCGCCTCCGGCACCGCTCAGGCGAACGCCGGCACGTACGAGATCATCTCGAAGGTGGGATCGGGCCCAACGACCCTCACGGTCCGCGAGGCGATCGCGACGACGGAGTCGGGTCTCACCGGCGTCCTCATCTACAAGAACGCCGCGGGATCGGCGGTCAACGTCTTCGCCGGTCCGAAGAACCTCACGCCCGCCTGGAAAGTCCGGAGCCTGGCCGACGGCCTGATCTACGCCGTCAGCGGCGGCGGCATCACGGGCGACGGCGATCTCGTCATCGTCTACTCGACGGCCGAGGTCACGAGCGGCGCGCGGCTCATCCTGCCGCACACGCAGACGGGAGAGGTGCGGGGGCGCGTGCTCCTCTTCTACTCGCGCGGGACCTTCGAGGAGATCAGCGTCCGGGATGGGCGTGCCTCGATCACGCCCGTCGGTGCCACGGTCGCCGTCACCGACTACAGCACGATGAACTTCACGGTGAAGATGCTCACCGATGACACGGCGTCGGATCCGGAGGGGCAGTTCCTCTACTTCAAGGGCGCTGTCCCCGTCCTGACGTAACGGCTTTCGATCACTGGTCCGGCGCGCCCGCTTTCGGCGGTACGGGGCGCGCCGGAGTTCCTTCCCGCCTGGAAAGGACGTTGGGTGTCGAAGAACGACGAAATCAGGGTTCTCTTCCCCGGCCGACCGATCGCGCTCTCGGGCTACGAGGCGACGGTCTACCCGATGGGGGTGAAGCACGTTCGGAAGTTCCTCGAACGCGTCCTCGCGATCGCGGACGCCATCGGGATCGTCGCACGGCGGCCGGACGAGTCGGAGCGCCAGCACGTCGAGCGGATCTCGGCGGAGCTCATCCCGTTCGCGCTGAAGAACGCCTTCGACATCATCTCCGAGTGCGTGGTGCTCCCGGACGGCGCGAAGCTCGACGACGTTCCGCAGTGGGATCTCCCGCCGATCGTCGAGGCCTGGATCTACGAGAGCTTCGGCGAGGAGAAGAAGTGGCGCCCTTGGGTGGCCCTCCTGGAGAGCGCGCTGGCGCGATTCAGCGGGGGCGAGCCGGTCTCGATTTCGGAGATGTGGTCCAGGGTCTCCTAGCGGCTGGCCACAGCCTCGCCGACGTCTTCGGGCTCGAGCAGCCCGGCCTCCCGTACCGGGGCTTCACGGTCCCGCAGTTCTTCTTCTTCGCCGAGCGCGCGGAGCGCCTGAAGTCGACCGTGCTCATGAACGCGATCAGCTCGATGCGCGCGGCGATCGCGGGGACGCTGACGAAGGAAGGGGCGAAAGCGGTCGATCGGATGCTCGCGGAGATGCGCGCGCGGACGGATTCCGAGGGCGTGGCGAGGGCGGAGGCAGCGGACGACGGATGGCCAGACGTCTCGGGCGAGACGGACGGCTTCTGAAAGACGTACGGGCGAGGGAGGGATAGGCCGTGGCGGATCGGCGGGTGACGATCGAGGCGGTCCTCACGGACCTCGTCTCGAACCCGCTCGGCACGATCAGCCGCGGCTTCGCGGACTTCGGGCGGCGCCTCGACGCGATCGGCTCGCGCCTCTCGCCGGTCACGGGCGGCCTCACGAGCCTCGTGACGGGGCTCCTGTCGCTCCGCGGCGCGCAGTCGGCGATCTCCGCGGCCGAGGCCCAGGTCCAGGCCGAGGCGCGGCTCACGCGCGCGCTGCAAGGCCGAACGGAGATCCTGAAGGAGATTCAGGAGACCGCGTCCCGGATCCAGTCCATCACGGGCGAGGACGACGACCGGCTGCTCGGGCTCGCGGCCCGGCTCATCAACGCCGGTCTCGCCGCAGAGCGCGTGCCCCGAGCGCTCCAGGCGGCCGTCGGCACGGCGCGCGAGCTCGACATCCCCATTGAGCAGATCATCCAGGCGATCAGCGCCTTCCAGGTCAACCAGGCTGGTCTCCTCACGCGGAACCTCCCGGCTCTGAAGGCGCTCCAGGCGGAAGGGCGGCTCACCGCGGACGGGATCGACTTCCTCTTCGACCGCTTCGGGCGGCTCGACGAGATCGAGACGACGCAGTTCGACCGCATCAACGCGCGCATCGCGGACCTGGGGGACGAGAGCGAGCGCGTGGGGCTCGTCCTCGCGAGGCTCAAGGAGCGGGCGATCGAGCTCGCGATTGAGGGACTCCGGAAGCTCGCCGACGCGGCTTCGAGTCCCGCGTTTGCGGCCTTTCTTTCGATCCTGCTCCAGATCGCGCCCGCCATCGCCGCGTTCGTGGGCGGCCTCGCCGCGATCGCAACCGCCAAGGTCGCGATCGGCTTCCTCCTCGCGCCGCTGGGGCTCGTGCTCTCCGTCCTCGGGAAGATCATCGCGCTTCTTGGGATCCCGTTCTTGGGGCCGCTCCTCCTCATCCTCGGAACCGTCGGCGCCATCTCGGCCGCGTTCGGAAAGTACCCGGCGCTCCTCGAGGCGATCACGGGGAAGGCGAAGCAGCTCGCGGCGCCGTTCGCGGATTCGTTCGCCCGGATCCGCGAGGCCTTCGACGCGCTCAAGGACGGTCGAATCACGACGGAGGACTTCTTCCGGGTCGTGCAGAGCAAAGTCCGGGTCCTCGGCATCCGGCTCCGGTCGAACATCATTGACCCTGTCACCCTCTTCCTCCAGACCATCAAGGACGACGCTCCGGGCGTATTCGCGCTCCTGGCCAAGGTCGCGAGCGTGCCGTTCAAGAGCCTCGACAGCATGGGCGACAGCGTCGAGAAGGTCCTGGCCGAGGGCGGCGTTCCGGGTGCCGTGGCCCCGCCGGCGGAGCCGGCGCGCGAGCGCGCCACGGTCGAGAATCTCGCACGTCGGATCGCGGACGCACGCGCGAAAGCCGAAGAGGAGATCCGCGCTGAGCAGGCGAAAACCCAGACGGCTTTCGAGGCCGCGCTCGACCGCGGCACGGAGAAAGCCCGCGAGGAGGCTGAGAAGCGGATCGAGATCGAGCGCAAGGCGGGCGAGAAGATCCTCGCCGACTTCGAGGCGCTCCAGGCTCGGACGGCGCGTGCCGGCGCCGTGGAGACGAGCCTCCTCGACATCGATGGCCTCGAAGGCCTCACGACCGAGCGCGTCCGCGAGCTCCTCGAGAGCGTGTCGGAGGCGCAGCGCGAGGCACTTTCGGGGATTCTGACGCGCCGGATCAAGGAGGACCTCGAGGCGGGGCGGACGAGCGTCGCGGAGTTTGCCCGGCTTCAGGAGGCGATCGCCGTCGAGCCGATTCGCCGGCAGGTCGACGCCGAGACGCGGATCGTCGAGACGGAGCGCGAGAAGCGGCGCGAGATCGAGACGACCGCGCGGAAGATCGAGGAGACGATCCGGCTCCGCCAGCGGGAGCTCGAGGAGACTCGGGAACTCACGGTCGACCAGGGCGCCATCCAACGCGCGATCCTCGAGGCCGAGACGTTGCGCGTCGAAGTGCCGGTCGATCTTCAGGTGGGCGATGCGATCGACGGGCTCGAGAAGGCGCTGCTCCAGGCTGACGTCGGGAAGGGCGTTGCCGACTCGATCACCCGAGCGATCGCCGACATCCGGGAGCGAATCGACCTGGGCCTCGTGACGGCGCCCGAGGACGCGGCGGCGCTCAACGAGCAGCTCGGAGCGCTCGAAGAGATCGTCCGGCGGAAGGAGGGCGCGCGCGCCACGGACGAGGACGTCCTCCGGCTCACGAAGGAGCTCGCGAAGCTCGAGGAGGAGCGCAAGGGCGCGCTCGCGAACCTCTTCGCGTCGGGGCGCCGGGAGGAGGAGTCGCTCGAACGCCGGGTCGAGCTCTCGCTCCAGCTCGTCGACGCGGAGGGGAAGCTCCGCGAGGAGAGGCTGAAGCTCCTCGACGCGGCGGAGAAGGAGGCGGAGGCCGCGCGCGGCGCGCTCGAGGAGCGGATCCAAGCGCTCGACGAGCTGCAGGAGCTGGGGGGCGTCTCGGCGGAGGACCTCTTCGAGGAGCGCAACCGGGCGATCGATAGCTTCATCGCGAAGGTCGACGATCTCCGAGACCGGCTGGCGCAGGCGGTCGAGCTCGACCCGCGGCTCGCCGAGAGCGCGTCGGCCGTGGGCGAGGCGCTCGACGCCGCTACGGAGAAGGCGGAGGGATTCCGAAAGAGTCTCGAGGAGATCGAGGGGGGGCGGGCCCAGCGCATCCGAGAAAGCGTTCAGGGATTCGAGGCCATCCCGAGCGAGCTCGCGCGCGAGCTCGACAACCTCCGCCGCCTCGAAACCGAGGGGATCCTCTCGGCCGATGCGACGGCCGCGCGCGCGCAGCGGACGATAGCGCTCACGTTCTCGACGCTCGACCAGATCGAAGGGCGCGTGCGGGCAGCGATCGCCGCAGACGAGTCTCTCAGGGACGACCTCGAGGACGTGCTGGACAAGATCCGCCTCATCCGGGCCGAGGTCCAAACGATCGAAGAGGACGATTTCTTCGGCGGGCTGGCGGCCGGAGCGAAGGGGGTCGCTGGTCAGTTCGACAGCCTGCGGGAATCGGGCCGGGCGCTCGGCGGCGCACTCGTCACGAACCTTTCCGAGGGCCTGATCGACGTCTTCGTCCGCGGCCAGAAGTCGTTCGAGGAGTTCCTACAGAGCTTCCTCGAGGGGATCGCGGTCATGATCGCCCGCATCCTTCTCCTGAAGGCGATCTCCGCGGGCCTGGGTGCGTTTGGACTCAACGAGGGCGGGGCCGTCCCGGCGTCCGTGGCGGGACTGAATCGAGGCGGCCTCGTTCCTCGTCGGCGGTTTCGCGAGGGGGGAGCGGTCCAGCCGGCTCCGGACGGGCCGGTCGTGCGAGTGCTTCGGTTCGCGGAGGGGGGGCTCGCGCCCGTCTTCCGCGCCGCGGCCGCGGGGATCCTCCTCGCCTCGATGGCGGGGTCGAGTATCGCGGCGCCGGCGTCACCCGTCGCGGCCTACCGGAAGGGCGGTCCGGTCGAGCCCGCCGACGTCTTCTTCGGGGCGGCCTCTCGCGCTGGCGACGCGCTCGCCGCGGCGCGGCCGAAGCGGTTCGCTCCGGGCGGTCACGTCCCGGGCCCGCTCGTCGAGCGCGACGTCGTGCCGGCGCTCCTCACGCCGGGCGAGTTCGTGCAGCCGACCTCGCCGGTGCGCAAGTACGGGCTTAGAGCGATGGAAGCGATCCGGCGCGAGCTCATCCCCGCGGGGGCCCTGCACGAGCTCGTCGCCGAGAGCGCCGCGGGGGTCGTGAAGAGCGCCGAGCCGCGTTTCCAGGCGGGCGGCGCCGTCGAATCGATTCAGGCAGGCGGGCGCGCCGCCGGCGCCGGACCGGGGATGACGCCGGCTTTCGTGGTCTCGAGCGAGAACGAGCTCGAGAGGCTCCTCCGCGGCGGGCGGCCGGCAGTCCTCCGATTCCTGGCCCAAAACGCAGAGGCGGTGCGGTCTGTGCTGTCCTCCGAGGGAGGGTGAACGGATGTCGCTTCAGCATCACGAAGGCTTCGAGCTCACCGTCGACCAGGCGTCCGCGACCCGACTCTACGGCACGGGGAACTTCACCCTCGGCGCCGGCGCTCTCTACAACCAAACGCCGGGCAGGCTGCAGGGTGCCTACTTCCGGGGCGGATCGGGCCTCTCGACGATGGCGCTCAAGACTCCGCTCATTGCCCAAGACGGCACCTGGGTCGTAGGAATGGGCCTCCGCGCGAACACCCCGACGTCCGCCCTCCAGCTCATCCGGCTCCTGGACAGCGGCACGCTTCAGTGTCGGTGCCAGCTCGCTCAGGTCGGTGCCGACAGTTACAAGATCCAGGTCGTCAACTCGCTCGGAAGCTCCGTGGGCGAGTCGGGCGAGCTGCAGCCGGACGTCTGGTACTACGTCGAATTCAAGACACAGATCGCCGACGTCGCCACATGGTCGCTCCGCGTCAACGAGGCGGTCGTGGCGAGCAGCACGAGCGACATGAAGGCGACGGCGAACGCCTTCGCGAACGAGATCGAGATTCGCACGCAGCACGTGGGCGGCGGCGGAGACAAGTGCGACATCGACGATCTCTACTTCGTCAACTCGCTCGCCGGCCAGCGGACCGATCTCCTCGGCGATTGCGTGATCGAAAAGCTCTTCCCGAACGCCGACGGCGCGACCATCGCGTGGACGCCGAATCCGGGACCGACGCACTTCGACGCCGTGGACGACAGCGCCCCGGACGATGACACGACCTACGTCACCACGAACCAGAACAACGCCAAGGAGCTCTACCAGCACAGCGATCTCGTCTTCTCGGCCTCCGGAACGCCGATCCTCGGCATTCGCAGAGAGCTCATGCTGCGCCTCCTCTCGGCCGGGTCGCGCAACATCCGACTCGTCTACCGGAATGCCGTCGGGACCGAGAACAACAGCGCGACGCTCACCTACACCGACACCGGCTACGCAACGAAGCAGATCATCAACGAGCGGAATCCCATCACGGTCGCCGACTTCTCGGTGACCGAGCTCAACGCGGCGCAGTTCGGAATGGAGACGATCCCGTAATGGCGAACGGCTTCACGCACGAATCGATCCCGGGGAATTTCGACGGCGTTACGTTCGTCAACCGCGACGTCGCGGCACTCGACGACAACTCGCTGCAGATTCTCGACGGACGGATCCCGACGCATCCCTGGTTCACGCTCAACGTCGCCATCTGGCCCTCGGCGAACGACGCGCTCAACAACCGCCCGCATCTTCGGTTCAACAACGATTCGGGTGCCCGGTACGAGGCGAGCTTCCGAGCCTTTGTCAATACTTCGGACAGTCCGCCTGCGACCGAGGCGCCTTCGATCAACCACGTCAAGGACCAGACGGAGATGCCACTCCTCCCCGTCGATGCGGCGTTCAATCTTTCGAGCACCGACATGGTCTACACGGCGCGGATCGACGTGATGCGGATGGACGCCATCGAGGAGTACCGCGTCTTCTGCCACTGGAGCCGCGGTCGATCGAGCGCGAGCATTCACCCGCGCCACGGCTTCATGGTGGGGAACTGGATCGGGATCGGCACGAAGGGCATCTCGGGGATCGACGTGTACCTCGGAACCTCCGGGAAGATGGCCGCCGGGGCCTACCTCGAAGGCTACGGGATGCAGAGCTCGGTTCTCGGCGGAGGCTACGTCTACAAGAGCGGCGAGCTTCCGACGGGGAAGATCTGGGTCGATGGCCGTCCGATGTACCGCGACGTCTTCACGAGCCTCACGCTCCCGTCGCCCGGAAACTCGACCAACTTCACGCTCCCGACGACCGCCTTCGACATGCCCACGTCGCGCCTCACGGAGTTCTGGGTCTACAAGACCTCGCCCTCCAACGAATCCCACCGCCCGACGGACCTCCAGCTCAAGTTCACGACGACGCAGCTCGTCATCACGTCGCCTTCCGGCGGCACGAACTGGTCGAGCTACACGGGCGTCGGCGTGTGGGAATACGCGAAACAGATCTAGCAGGCGGGATCGATCGATGACGGACGTCGACTTCGCCGTGCAGGCCCTCGACTCCTACAACCTCATAGCCCGGCGCGTCGCCGCCGTTGGCGAATCGGAGATCGTTCTCACCGATTCCCGCATGGCGAATCACCGCCAGCTCTTCGTGAACGTCATGGTCTATCCCGCCCCGAACGCGGGGAACCAGGGAACGGAGGTTCCCTTCCTCTGGTTCAACCTCGATCGCTCGGCGGCGTACGAGGGAATGCACCGGGCCTACGTCAACACGGCCGACTCGCCACCGTCGACTGAGGAGGCGACGTCCTGGCACCACACGAACGCGCCGCGCTTGCGGCTCGTGCCGGGTGGATCTTCGGCGTTCGTGTTGGCCGCGGGCGAGGTCTTCACGTCGTGGATGTTCCTCGAGCAGCAAGATGCCGTCGAACAGTACCGCATCCACGAGTGGTGGGCGATCGGTGAATCTGTCTCCGGCGGGACGAACAAGCATCCCCGTTACGGACATCTCGCCGGTCAGTACATCGGGAGCGTGGCGGGAAAGAAGATCTCGACGATCGGGCTCGTCCTGGCGCCGTGGGGCCGCATGGGGCAGGGCTCCGAGCTCAGCGTCTATGGCCTCCGGACGCCGCTCCTCGACGGATCCTTCGATTACAACGATCAGAAGAGCGCCTCCACGACGGGGATGTGGGCGCCGACGTCGAAAGCGATGTTCCGTCGCGTGATGAAGGTGTCTCCACTCCCGATACCGGGGAGCACTCAGCCGTTCTCGCTCGCCGACACGAGCTTCAACATCGGAACGATGAACATCGCCGAGGTCTGGATCGTCGATGAGAGCGAGGGGATTTCCGAGGCGCCCTCCCAGGGCATCGCGTTCTCGATCAGCGGCACGATGCTCAACGTCGCGAGCGCCTCCGGCGGCAAGGACTGGTCGGGATACGACTACGCCTACGTCGTGCTGACCTGGGCGAGGCCGTAGAGTGCCTCCGCTCCTCGTCAATCTCCGGCCGGAGGCGAACTTCCGTCCCCCGGATTTGTCCGTCATCATCGAGGGCGGAGCCCCGACGCACTTCGCCGCGGTCGCCGACGATTGGGACGACCCTGGAGATCCGCCGGGGCCGGATCTGACGCCCGACACGTGGATCGGGACCGAGACGCGATTCAACTCGACCGACAACTCGGGCGGCTATTACGTCGGCGCGTGCGAGGACCTTCGGGACGAGTTCGGCGTCAGCGTCCGTCCGGCGAGCTTCGCGGACCACAAGATCCGCATCCTGTATCGCAATCAACACGGCACCCCGACCTCGACGGCGCGCTTCTTCTTCGGCCTCGCGCGCGGCGGCCAGAACGTCTACATGTTCAGCCGGTCCCCCACGCATTCCAACTGGCTCGCCGAGGAAGTCGACGTGCCCGTCGATCTCATCTCGCTTCATCTCGGAAGCCTGGGCGACTACAACAACATCAACGTCTTCTGCTACGCGGACGGGAACAATCCGCCTCAGGCGACGGAAGCATGGGCGCTCAACTGCGCGCACATCTCGCTCCTCGTTCCGGATCCGACGACAGACCGAGTCACGCGTCACGGCGTCGAGGTCCTCGCAAAGCACGTCCTCCAAGTGCGGGCGACGCGCCACGCGGCCGAGGCCCTGACGAAGCGCGAGGGCGTCCAGGTCACTCGCCACGGCGTCGAAGTCCTCTATCGCACTCCGATCCGAGCGACGCGCTTGGGTGTCGAGATCCTCGCGAAGTTTCGGCAGGAGATGCGGGCGACGCGTGTGGGCGTCGAGGTCCTCGCGAAACGGCAAGGCCAGGAGTCGCGAGCAACCCGGCTCGGCGTCGAGGTTCTTGCCAAGGTGCAGGGTGCTGCGGCGACGCGGCTCGGGACCGAGGTCTTGAGCAAGAGGCAGGGCGTTCAGGCGACGCGGCACGCTGTCGAAGTCCTCTCGAAATACCTCTCCGGGAGCCTCGAGATCCGTGCCACACGCGTGGCCGTCGAGGTTGTCTCGAAGATCCCTTTCGCCCGCGACACGGTCGAGCCGCTCTCGTTCCCGATCGTGCCGCCGAACCTCCTGCGCGCGGACTGGGGTGCGGAACTCACGGTCGAGAGCGCGTACTCGACGGACGTCACGCGCGCGGCGACGACCATCGCGGAGGAACGCCGGGCCCTCGTCGATCGACCCTACCGGACCTTCGGTGTGCGCTTCGTCGGGCAGGACAGCGAGCGCGTGCTCCAGGCGACGATGAACCTCGCGCGCCGCGGCCACACGCGGACGATCCTGCCGATCTACCCGGATTTCGCGGTCGTGAAGAAGCTCATCGCACCGGACTTCATCGGCTGCGATCCGCTCTATCGCCGTTTCCACCGCGGGCAGCGCGTCGTCATCCACACCTGGAGCGGGGTGAACCCCGGGCTCGTCGAGTACGCGGTCGTCCGCAGCGTCAACGCCGAGGGGCTCGAGCTCGTCTCGCCCCTCGCGGGCAGCTTCCCGAAGGGCTCCCGCGTCTATCCCCTGGTCGACGTCGAGATCGCCCTCGAGGCCGGCCTCGAGAGCCTCGTCTCGGACGCGCTCCGGCAGACGCTGACCCTCGCCGAGGTCATCGGGAAGAGCGCTCTCCCGGCGCTCGCCACCGGCGCGCCGCCCGAGCCGCACCACGTCGACGGCTTTCCGATCCTCGTCCTTTCGCCGGACTGGGCGAGCGGTCTCACGAGTCGTGTCGTCCGCCACGGATCGCAGATCGGCTCCGGCCGCGGGCTTGTCACCGGCCTTGCCGGCGCGCGGCCGGTCTTCGTTCACGAGGCGAAGCTCAAGTTCCTCAATCGCGCGGCCTTCTGGCGCGTCCTTCGGTTCTTCGATTCGCGGCTCGGCCGCGCGCGCACGTTCTGGACCGTCTCGCCCCAGGCTCTCTTCGTGCCGACGGCGATCCCGACTTCGACCACGATCGACGTGAAGCAGTCCGGCAACCTGTCCGATCTCCAGGCCTTTCTCCAGCACATCGGGATCGTCCGGAGGGACGGCTCGGTCACGATCCACAAGGTGAGCTCGATCGTTGTTCAGGGATCCGACTGGCGCGTCACCGTCATCGAGCCGCACTCGCTCTCGGGCGTGGGCGAGATCCGGCGTCTCACGTCGGCGCACTTCGGCCGGTACTTCGAGGACAGCCTGCTCGAGGAGTGGTCGACCGACAACGTCTGCGAGTCGCGATTCCAGACCATTGAGCTTCTCGAGGAGAAGGCGGTCACGATTCCAGACGTCGTCGAGGGCCTTACGGTGACCGGCCCGGATTCCGTGACGGGCCTCTTCGCTTGGTTCGATTCGGGTCTCGGCACCTTCACGAGTCCGAGCGACATGGCAGGCCCTACGATCCTTCGGACGTCGAAGGCCGTGCCAGGTGACGCCGTCTCCGCTTGGGACGACGTTCGGACTCCCGCCGGCGGGCTTCCCTCTCTCGCCGGTGCCGCCCTCGCCGCGGACCGGCCGAAGCTCGTGTTCATGGAGAACCCCGAGCTCAACAACAACCGCCGGTCGATGCGATTCGACTCGGGCCCGCGCTGGTTCCGGTTCCGCACGAGCGACGCGAGCGAGAACGCGGATCCGTTTTGGGACAACACGCTCGGCCTCACGGTCTTCCTCAACGTTCGGCTCACTGCGGAGCAATTCCTCGAGCGCAAGTTCGTCTGGCGGTCCGGGATTCTCGAGTGGGACTCGCTCGTCGTACGACTCTACGAGAACGACGGCTCGGGCGCAGTCACGCTCACGATGCCCCCGGGCTGGGCCTTGGGCTCGACCCTCCGCACGCTCGCGCTCGTGTGGAAGCCGAACGACTACATCCGGCTTTACCGGAACGGCGGCGCGCCCGTCGTCGAGCAGACGGCTCAGAAAATCATCGATCTCCCGACGGTCGCTCGCGTCACGGACATCTGCAAGTTCGCAGGCGACGTGACCTCGCAGTCTGACGAGTTCGCGATCGGGCTCGACCCGTTCCTCAACTCCGCGATCTTCTATCGACGCGCGCTCAACAACGCGGGGCTCAACGGCGTGGGGACCTTCCTCGCCAACGCGTTCGGCACCCCGTGGACGACGGTAACCTGACATGGCGACTCGAGACGAGTCCGAAAAACGGTGCTTCCTCCTGATCGCCTTCCGGTACGGCAATCCCTTGTCACCGACATTCATCCGCTACTCCGACTACACCGACGACGTGACCTCGGGCGGATTCACGTACTCCTCGATTCCGGAGATCCGCGCGCGCATCCCTGCCTACACGGGCGGGCTGACAGAGGAAACCCTTCTCATCGAGGTCCCGCGCAATGCGTTCGTCGATCGCCTTTCGAACGGCGAGGCGCACGCTCCGGTCGACGTCACGGTCGTGGAGGTCCTCGACGTCGCGAGCCTCGCCACGTCGGCGCCGCACATGGACACGCTCTTCAAGGGACGGCTCACGAAAGCGGTCCGGAACTACAACAAGCAGAAGGGGATCGTCGGGCTCTTCGCGCAGAACTGGAAAGGGCGTCTCAAGGCCTCGCTCGGGATGCCGGCGCTGAACGAGTGCGTTCTGACCTTCGGTGGCAAGGGCTGCCGCGTCATCGTGCCGACGGTGCCGGGCGAAGTGACGCAGATCGTCGACAACCGGCTCACGATAAAGAAGCCTGGCGGATCGGCGTCACTCGATCCCGTGGCCGATCGCCAGTGGCAATGGGGCTACATCGAGCGCGAGGGTCTCCGGCTCACGACGCGCGACTGGTCGAACACGAGCCCGGAGAACCCGGATCACTTCTACCTCGACGACTACGCGCCGCAGGACTGGCTGAACCAGGCGGTGACCGTCGTCGCCGGTTGCTCGAAGCTCATCTCGGGGTGTCGGTTCTGGTTGAACGAGGAGCGGTTCCTGGGGATCGGAATCGCCATCCCCGCGCGGCACCCGGTCCTCGAGGGGGGCGTCTGACGATGCCGAACCGCAAGGCGAAGGCCGCGGCGAATCGCCTCGCCGAGACGTTCGACGTCGAGCCCGGGCCGAGCGAGTGGAAGCGGATCCAGCTCGGTCGCTCGGACTCCGCCGTCATCGGCTGTCCGCGGTGCGGGGCCGTGACCGATCTGCACGACTCTCACATCGCTCCCGACGGCGCCGTGTCGCCGGCATTCGAGTGCCGTCAGTTCGCCTGCGGGCTCTCGCTCCACATCGTCCTCGAGGGCTGGGCGGCGGACAAAGCTACGGAGACCCACTCGTGACGATCGTCCGCGTCGTGCCGCTGCCGTTCACGTGGGAGGGGCTCCCGGCGGAGCTCGACGCCGGCGGCGCCGTGACGGCGAAGCTCGAGCGCATCCTCGGCACCTGGGAAGGGACGCCGTACATGGAGGGCTGCCAGGCCGTGGGCTCGGGCGGCGGGGTCGACTGCGTCCGGTTCGTCTCCGGAGTCCTCGACGCGCTCTACGGCTTCCAGCGCGTCCCGATCGACCGGCTGCCCCAGGACATGGCGCTCCACCGGCCCGAGTCGGCCCGGGCCGCGATGAGGCAGATCCTGCGCATCTACGAACCGAACGTCGAGGTGAAGGACGGCCGCGCGCAGCCGGGCGACGTCGTGATCGTGGGCGAGGCGCAGGGCGGCCCGGGCCACGCGCTCATCGTCGGCACGCGGAAGAACACGCTCTGGCACGCAACGCAGTCGATCGGCGTCCACTTCACGGGCTTCGGGCAGTACGCGCGGGTCGCGGTCGTGCACGCGGTCTTTAGGATGGCGGATCGAGAACAGTGGCGTGACCACTCAGCGGACCGAGAGGCACCCAAGCAATGAGCCCGGCGTCGTTTAGAACGATCGCGCGGTCGTCGACGGAAGCCCCGTCTACGGACGCGGCGTTGCTTGTCCACGGTTGTCCCGAGTCGGCGCATCTCTCGTGCAGGAGACAGATTACGAGAAATGTCCCCGTTGTCCCCGGCCGCGTCCGTGATCAGCGATTGCCCCTTTTGCGACCTCAAATGAGGTTCGAAAACAGGAAGTAGCGAGGGCGGGCACGAACCGCACTTCGTGCCCCAGGCAAGTTTCCTCAAGACGAAGTAGCGAGGGACCCTGATGTCGATCCCCGTCGTCCTCCTCGTCGCCGGCCTCGCGGCCTCGCTCGCGGGCGCGGCGCTGCTGCGCCGGCGCGACCCGAACGTCCTGAAGGACGACAAGCCTTCCACGACGGCGCGCCGCGGCGACTACCTACCGCTCGTCACGGGGCGCGCGATCGTGGGGCCGGTCGTGCTCTGGGTCGGGGAGTCCTTCACGAAGCAGGAGGAGGTCCGCGGTGGGGGGAAGGGAGGGAAGCGGCAGAAGCAGCGGATCTACTACGAGAAGGCCTGGCACGGGCTCTGTGTCGGGCCGGCGTTCCGGCTCCACAGGATCCGGCAGAACGGCGAGACGATCTTCGAGGGGCCGATCGACTCGGAGTCGCACCCGCCGGGCTCGACGATCGAGACGGGGAAGCACGGCGCCTTCTCGATCTTCTGGGGCGAGGAAGATCAGCCGATCAACACCTTCCTCCAGCCCTCGACGCGCGTCGGCGTCGGGTCGCGCTGGCCCTTTGTGTGCTACATCATCTGGCACGAGAAGCGCCTCGGCCTCTCGAAGAACTGGGCTCTCCTCGATTATGAGATCGAGGTCCTGCCCTTTGGGTCGACGCTCGTTCGCACGAGTGCGTTCCAGGGCCCCAGCTTCGTCCTGAACGGGATGCCACGCCCGGTCTTCACGGCGATGTCGGGCGGGCCCGGCCAGGCGCAGCTCGCGACGATCGTCATCGACGGCGGCGACTTCCGCCGCGAGTTCCCCCCCGGCGGCCGCCTCCGGCTCACGGGCAACTCCGCCGGCGACGCCGACCACAAGATTCTCGGCGTCTCGTACACGCGCACGCCGGGCATCCCGCCCGTCGAGCGGACGACCATCACGCTCGCCGACGACCTCACGAACGCGAATAACCAGGGGAACGTCGAGGGCTATCTCTTCAACGAGGACGACGGCGTCAATCCGGTGCATGTGCTCGACCAGCTCATGCGGGAGCCGTTCCCCCACGGGCTCGGCGGCATGGACGGGGCCGTCGCTGACATCAGCGCGGACAGCCTCGAGGCCCTCGCGCAGCTCATGGTCGTCGAGGGCATCGTCGGTCACGTCGTCGCGGAGGATGGTGAGACAGCGCAGAGCGCGATCGCCGGGATCCTCACCGATCTCGGCGCCGTCGTCTCGCTCGAGCACATCTCCGGACTCTGGCAGTTCCGGGCGGTCCGGAAGCCGGTGCCTCCGATCCCGATCCTTCCGGCCGATGTCATCCTCGATCCCGAGCCCGAGATAGAGAACCAGCTCGGACCGCGGCCAGTGGACCGCGCCATCTTCGAATTCCTCGATCGAGAGAAGAACTTCCGGACGAACGAAGTCGCTTTTGACGGCGACGGTCAGGCGGCTCTCGAGGGCCACTCGAAGCCGAAGAAGATTGCGATGGAGATTCCGATACATTACCGCGTCGCCGAGAAGATCGCGGACCGCCGGTCCCTCGAGACGAACGCGCACGGGAACCGCTACGACATCAAGGCGAACCGCTCGACGCGGCTCATGATGCCCGGGCGGGCGTTCGTCGCGAGCGGGATCGCCCAAGTCCTCCGGCTCGTCGAGAAGCGGATCGACCCGCTTACCTCCGACGTGACGCTCGTTGCTTCGACCGATGTCTATGGCGTGCGGGCGCAGACGTTCATCGGCGATCCCGAGACGCCCGATGAACCGGACACCCCTGATCCGATCCTCGATCCAGAGGGGGCGATCTTCGAGATTCCGCCGCCCTTGAAGCGCGATGACGAGCCACTCGTCGCCCCGCTTCGCATCCGGGACAACGATCGCATCCGTGGGGCCGACATCTTCGTGTCGGAAGACGACGTCACGTACGCGCACGTCGGCTTCGTCGACACGGCGGCGACGGGAGGACGACTCCTCGAGCCTCTCTCGGCCACGACCGACGATCACCTCGAGACCGGGCCGATCTTCCAGCTCCTCGGGCCCGACGGCGCGAACATCCGCGACTTCTCGCTCGACCCGATCTCCTGGCACCGCGGTCGACAGCTCGTCGTCTCCGGGAACGGCGAGATCTGCCTCCTCCGGAACGTCGTCGCGCTCGGCGGCGGGCAGTACCGCCTCATGGGCCTCATCCGCGCGCGGCTCCAGTCGACGCGCGTCGCGCACGTCGTGAACGAACCCGTCTTCATCGTCGACCCGCGGCTCATCATCCCGCTCCGTGACGCGGCCTTCGAGCCCGGGGCGACGATCTACTTCAAGATCCAGCCCTTCACGCTTGAGTCGCAGGGGATTCCGCTCTCGGAGATCCCGGCGCTGCAGCACGTCATCGAGGGCCACGGCGTCGTGCCGCTCGACCCGGCGAACCTCTTCACGACGAACCAGACGAACAGCTACATCCCGGGCGAGAGCCCTGTCTTCACGTGGAGCTTCCGGAGCCCGCTCGCGCGCCGCGGCGGCGCCGGCTACCAGGGCTACGGGAAGCCCACGGCCGCAGCGCAGCCGTTCGGGACGTTCAGGCTCCGCTACCGGGACACGTTCAGCGGGACCGTGCGCGGCGAGTCGTCGGGGATCCTCCGCCCGCCGTTCACGTACGCGAACAGCGTCCTGCAAGGGCACTTCGGCGGGGAGCCCTCGGAGTTCGACGTCGAGGTCGTCAACGTAGCGAACGGCTTCGAGTCGGCGAAGGCTACGGCTAGGATCTTGCTCGACTGACCGGTCACTCTGGCGGCGTCACGGCGTTACGTAAGTGCTCGCCACCGAATTGGCGCAAGTAATCGAGGGCGTCGATCACGAAGGGGTCGGAGAAGGGCGCTACGTTCTCTCCAAAGATCGTCGCCCGGATCGCCGGCACGAGTTGTTCGGCAACGATTCGCGTTCGCCGCCTCGTCGCCTTGAATGACCCGTCCGGCCCGTCCAGCTCGTAACCGATCCGCTCCCACGCACAGTGGAATTCGTCGAGTGTCATGCGGGACATCGTAGCTCGGGCGCCGTGGGGCGCGAACGGGGAATCGCGCCCCACGGCGCCCCCTTGACGAGCCCGCCACAGGTCCTCGTGCGAGCGCCCGCTACGAGCGCCCCTTGACCGCCCCGCGCGGCTCGCTACACCCAATCTCGTCGCGCGGCCGCCTCCGCCGCGGGATCACCGAACCAGAGCGGTGTCGTGCGGGGCAAGAAGGGGCGGGCGGCCCGGGAGCTTCGAACGCCGAACCCTCCGGGCCGCTCGGCCTCCTTCGATCGATCGACGGGCGGGAGGGACGCGCTAGATGCCGCGACCGGGATGGAAAGACCTGCAGGCGGGCCTCGAGAACTGGGACGCCGCGGTCCGCGACAACTTCCGGAACTTCTCCGAGCGGCCGACGCCGCTCTTTCTCATGGCCCAAGGAACGATCGGGAGCTACCCCGCGTCGCAGTACGCGCAGTGCGACGCGACGTACGAGTCGAGCCCGGGCGTCTTCGTGCGGATCTGGTCGAACGGGGTGAACTGGATCAACCTCGTGAACGGGAACGTCGTCGCGTGACGGGTCCGCTTCTCGTGCTCGTGCTCCTCATCACCCCCAACCAAGGGCTCACGTTCGTCCTGATCTTGCGGAGCGCGCGGGCCCCGCCGACGCCGGTCAACCCCAACCGGCCCACGACGCCACGGCCGCCGCGCTGGCCGAGCGATTGCCGACACACGTTCTGCGAGACGCGATGCGCCGAGACGCAGCTCGAGCGCGAGCGGAGGGAGTTCGAGGAGTCGATGTGGCTCGAGCCCGGGAAGGATCATCTGGAGTGAGCGCGGAGGCGAAACCCGCTCTGGCCGCGCTGCCTTCCGAGTCGCTCGCCGAAATGAACGAGCGCCACCTCAAGATCCTCCGCGTCATCCAAGGGAAGGCGCTCGAGGCGCTCCGCGGGGCGAGCTTCAAGACCGCCGCCGAAGCGGCGAGCGCGCTGCGTGAGGCGATCCGAGAGGAGCGGAAAATCCGTCGGCCGGCGAGGCGACTATCGGGGCGGCGGCGGCTCCGCTAGACGAGCACCGAATTCCCGAACGAGATCCCGCCCGCGCCTCGACGAGCCGTCTCACCCTTCCTCGAGCGCGACGAGCATCGTCGTCTGCGCTCGCACTTCTTGATCGACTTCGAGGAGCCACCGCACCTTCCCGACCGAGAGGAATCCGCCCGCGAGCGGCTGGACGATCGAGTGTGTCGCGGGGAGTGCGGTGACGGCGAATTCCTCGCAGATGGGGGCGATCAAGTCACGTCCGTCCTCGGAGACGCAGCGGATCGCGTAGCGGTGCGGACCGACGTCACCTGGCTCCGCCTCGAAGAGAATCACGACCGCAGCGCGGAAGGGGATCGGGAGGCGGGGGCCGGTGACGCGGTTCAGGCCGGCGCGGAGGATCGAGACCGTCTGGTCGACGTGCTTGCCGGCGCCTTCGGCGAGGAGGAAGGTGACTTTCACTCGATCGATTCGACGACGATCGTGTTGCCGACTGAGACGTTGAGCGCCGGCGAGCTCGGGCTGCGTGCATCCTCGTGCACCGAGTAGATTGAGAACGTTCCGGGGGGGAACACGACGGGGATCTCTGTGGGCGACGGATCGGCAGAACGAGACTCCAAATAGAGCATCGAGGAAGTTACGGTCCCAAGAGACTTCGACGTGACACCAACGGGACCCCGTCCGAGTACGTCCGCCAGCCGTGGCACGCAGCGCCTCGGCGCAATAGTGTTCTCAGGGGGGAGGCACGCGTCGGTCTCACCAAGCGTCGCAATGCGTCCGGATCGCGATCTGAATCGGACTGGCGCGCAGTCGAATGACTCCCCGCCATATATCCACATCGCCCACTGGCCCCGCGGACCCCGAGTGTCAATCGCGCGCAGCACTGTCAGCAACGCGGGCTCGCCAGCACGCACGAACACACGGCGGTTGGTATCGGCGCCAGAATCGCGATCGACGAAGACGACGTCGATCGGAGTCGATCGTCCCGCATTAACGTTTCCCGACCTACACGGTGCTGCATCCGGAATCAGTAGCGCGCTCCTCCCAGAACTCACTCCGAGAAGGCTGCCGTTCACGATAATGGCGCCCGAGTTGTTGATTGCTCGGGCCTGCCGTAGTTCCCAGTCGCCGGCGTTTGTCACGAGATCATTGAGATCGATCATCACGCCGTCTTGCCAAAGGAAGGCGCGATCGCGAAGCTGCTCATCGACAGCCGTTCCGACTATCTGCCCGTGATCGTTCATGCCAAGAGCGAGACCGCCCTGAAGGCTCTCCAGGCCCCTGAGCGCTCCGTTCTCGTGTCGACTCCAGAGATACGCATCCGGCGAATCTGGGTAGGTGCTGTTCAGCAATCCTGCGACATCACCGCTTGCCGAGATCGCACGGGCCTCGCTCCTTCGATCGATCAGTCCGCCGAGATCCTGCATCAGAGCGTTTCGCCAGACGAAGGCGCGAACGGGGCCGGCGCCTGCTGGCGTGGAGAAGCCGACCACCTCTCCGTTGTTATTGACATCAACCGCCTGAGCGAAAGACCCGCCCAGCGTTCCCAGCGTTAAGGGCTGTCCGAAGCGCCACAAGACCGCTGGCGTTGTGCCGCAACAGACTCCAGGTCCCGAGAAGCCGACGATGTCGCCCCACTGATTGATAGCGTTCGCGACGGCCGGTCCACCAAAGTCCGGTAGAACTTCCATCGCCGGCCCGCGCCAGACGACTGCAAACTGCACCCCGATGGATCCCACGACCTCCCCGCGATCGTTGATGCCGTTCGCCCGTGTGTCAGTAAAGTCCGGGGCGAGGTCGATCAGGACGTCATCGGCCCACTTGAAGGCGTGAACTTCGCCGCTCGCAGTCCACGAGTGCCCCACGACCTCGTTCGATTCATTGATCGCGGTGGCTTCGCAGTACTCCCCGCCCAGGGTGCCGAGGTCGACGAGGCGGTACTGTCCTCGAGACTCCCCGGCGATGAGCGCCAGCACGGCGACGACGACCAGGACCTGCGCGCGCCGCCCGCGCGCCCTTCTCTCTCGAACCACGGGCCTGCCCCCTTTCCGAAAGCCGCCCTGTCGGTTGGGCCCCGACGCTACCACGGGCGCCAGCGCTTTCAAGCGCCGAGAGTCAAGGGAATCCTTTGG
>Ga0187892_10001362_pt1 | contig 56192 bp, 40 predicted proteins | sample MA1701073metaG_FD_139345 | JGI IMG/M metagenome (GOLD analysis project Ga0187892, IMG submission 139345) | Bio-ooze microbial communities from a basaltic lava cave in the Kipuka Kanohina Cave System on the Island of Hawaii, USA - MA170107-3 metaG ...
CAACCTACGGTACGTTTTCCGCCGAGTGGTTCGCGTCAACCCGATGAAGTCCTAGAACGATGAGGGCGCGCGCAGTACCGTAGGTTGTCCAACCTGCGGTGGCTTTATCATCGAGCCGCTTGGCGCCAACTGAACAACTCATTGATCGAACCACCGCAGGTTAGACAACCTACGGTACGGAGCTTGCCGATGGCCGAATACATTTACAAAGAGCGAACCGAACGAAACCTGCCGCATTTTCATCCGCCGGATGCTACTTTGTTTGTCACCTTTCGCTTGGCCGGAAGCGTGCCGAAACCAGTGCTGCGGGTGTCTCACGCGCAGAAGCAGTGGTGGAAGGAAGAAACGGAGCGCATCGCTAAACTGAAGCTGAAGGATGATTCGCCTGAAATGGAAGCGCACGAGCGGAGGTTTCTGGAATTTCGCCGGAAGTGGTTCGTCGATTTTGAAGATATTCTGCACAAGGCGGAGACTGGGCCGACCTGGTTGAAAGACGAGCGGGTCGCCAAAATCGTCGCCGATGCGCTGCATTACCGCGACGGCAAGGTTTACCGCCTCGACGCCTACTGCGTCATGTCGAATCACGTTCATGCGGTCTTCGCGCCTTTTCTGTCGGCGGCGGAACTGCGCGAGGCTTTACTCCCCGATGGATTGCGCTTCATCAGCAAGAACCCGCCGCCGGACAGGATCATGAAGTCGCTCAAAGGCTACTCAGCGTGGGAGGCCAACGGCGCGATCGGGCGTCGAGGGACGTTTTGGCAACGGGAAAGTTACGATCACGTGGTGCGCGACAACGCAGAGTACGATCGGATAGTGAACTACGTGTTGAACAATCCGGTGAAAGCCGGCTTGGTCAAGGAGTGGCAGGAATGGAAGTGGAGCTATAAGCGAGTCGAAAACGTACCGTAGGTTGTCCAACCTGCGGGGGCTTTATCATCGAGCCGCTTGGTAGTAACTGAACGACTCATTAATCAAGCCCCGCAGGTTAGACAACCTACGGTACGCTTTCCGCCGAGTCGTTCGTGTCAACATGATGAGGCCCCGGAACGATGGGAAGGCGCGCCGTACCGTAGGTTGTCCAACCTGCGGAGGCTTCATTACCAAGCCGCTCAATAGTAACTGAACGACTCACTAATCGAGCCACCGCAGGTTAGACAACCTACGGTACATTTTCGAGGAAGCGAAATGAAGGCAGAACAATTGCAGCAGGTCGAAGAACTCTTTCACGCCGCACTGGAGCTTGAGCCGGGCGCGCGACGGGATTTTCTGAACGAAGCTTGTGGCGCTGACGGCGGGCTTCGCGCCGAAGTCGAGGCGTTGTTGCTGGCCGACGCGCAATCGCCGGAGTTCATCGTCGCCTCGTCGCCCATCATTGCGCCGAAACTTGCTGCCGGGCAGCGCAGCGCGCCGCAGTTGGGCGAGCGGCTCGGACCTTACCGGTTGCTGCGCGAGATCGGGCGCGGCGGGATGGGCGAGGTCTATCTGGCCGTGCGCGACGACGATCAATACCGGAAGCAGGTGGCGATCAAGCTGGTGCGGCGCGGGATGGACATTGACTCGATCATCCGCCGCTTCCGCCACGAGCGACAGATTCTGGCCGGCCTCGATCATCCGAACATCGCCCGGCTGCTCGACGGCGGGACGACTGAAGATGGGCTGCCGTGGCTGGCGATGGAATACGTCGAGGGCGAGCCGATTGACGTTTACTGCGACCAGCGGCGGCTCTCGATCAATGAACGTCTGAAGCTCTTCCGCACGGTCTGCGCGGCGGCGCATTATGCGCACCAGAACCTGGTCGTTCACCGCGACCTCAAGCCGTCGAACATTCTGGTGACCAAAGATGGCGAACCAAAGCTGCTGGATTTCGGCATCGCCAAGATTCTCGATCCCGAACTCTACGGGCAGACGGCTGAGCAGACGTTGTCGGTGATGAAGCTGATGACGCCGGGTTACGCCAGCCCGGAGCAGGTCAAAGGCGAGACGATCACGACGGCGAGCGACGTTTACAGTTTGGGCGTGATTCTCTACGAACTGCTGACCGGCCATCGCCCTTACCGCATCGCTGGCCGCTCGCCACACGAAGTCCTGCGTGTGGTTTGCGAGGAGGAGCCGGTCAAGCCAAGCCTCGCCGTCACGCGCATCGAGGCGAAGAACGGCGGTGATGACGAGCGCGCAGTCACGCCAGAAACAGTCAGCCGCACTCGCAACGATCAGCCGGAGCGGTTGCGGCGGCGGTTGTCGGGCGACCTCGACAACATCGTGCTGACGGCGCTGCGCAAAGAAGCTCAGCGGCGGTATTCGTCGGTCGAACAATTCTCCGCCGACATCCGCCGACATCTCGATGGCTTGCCGGTGACGGCCAGCCCGGATACATTCGCCTATCTCGCTAAGAAGTTTGTGCGCCGGCGTAGAGCGTTGGTCGCGGCGGCGACATTGGTGGCGCTATCGCTGCTGATCGGGATCGTTGTCGCAATGAGGCAGGCTGCGATAGCCCGGCAGGAGCGCGACAATGCGCACGCCATCAACAATCTGTTCCGCGACTTTCTGCTTAAAGGACACATCAAAGGCCCCAACGCCAGGTTTATGGAAGTCTTCGATGAGCTGAGAAAACAGATTGTCGAAGACACCAAGTCGCCGCGCGAATTCAGAAACGACGTGAACTTCACGCTAGGGCAAATCCTGATACAGCGCGGGCAGTACAACGCCGCCGAGCCGCACATCCGCGCGGTGAGGGAACTCTCCCTTGAGCTTTTCGGCGAAACCCATCAGCGCAGCATCAACAGCATCTATCACCTCGGGCTCATCGGGAGACATCAGGGAAATCGCGAGGCTGCGGTGGAGATGGTCCGGCAGGCCATTGAAATGTCGCGCCTGCATCATCCGGAGAGCGGCGCTTTGCCTTACATGCTGCTCGATCTGGGCGGCATGTTGGGTAACCAGGGGAAGGTAGAGGAAGCCGAGAAGCTGCTGCTCGAAGCGAGGGAACGATTCCTGAAAATGGAGGGAACGGATAACCGGTATGCGGCGGCCAATGTCTTGTGCAATCTTGGTAATCTCCGCTTGGAGTATGGCGAATTGGATCGGGCCGAAAAATACTACCTCGAATTCCTCGAACAAGTGCGCGGGATGCCGGCCAAATACCAGGCCAACGAGGCGCCGTTCCGACTCGGAGTGATCGCCTACCACCGCGGCGATTACCGGAAGGCGGAAAAGTTGATTGAAGAGGCGGAGCAGATGTTCAGCCAGCGGTTGGACGGCAACCATCCGCAGATCGCCGATTTCCTCCACTACCTGAGCGTCATCCATTGCCAGTGGAAGAATTACCAGCGGGCGGAGGCAGAAGCCAGACGTGCGCTGGACATCCGCCGGCGACATCGCAAGCCGAGCGAATCGTACACGGTCGTGGCGCTCGGCCAATTGAGCAAAGTGTTGATCAGCGCCGGCCAGATCAAAAAGGCCGCGCCCTACCTGAAGGAAGCGATGGAGGCTTTTCACGCCGCGCCGGTCAAGGCCACCGGATACTGGGCCATTGCCGCCGGCTTGCTGGGCGAGTGTCTGATGTCGCTCAAACGCTATGAGGAAGCGGAACGGTTGCTGAAGGAGAATTACACAATCCACCAATCCGAGTGCGGCGAGGCTTGTCCCGATCGGGCGGAAGCGCGCCAACGGTTGGCGCGGCTCTACGAAGCCTGGGGCAAGCCCGAGCGGGCGGCGCGTTTTCGCTGAGCCGGCCACGAGCGAAAGCCCATCGGCCCCCGACAACTGACAACTGACAACCGACGATGTTAATATCTCGCTTCGTCAATAACCTTAACTTGTCATTGTGAAGGAGCAAGATTTAACTATGGCCGAAGAAAACCAGGGTGGTTTTAAGGTCACCGACCGCCGTCTCTTCAACGCTGACGGCACATTGCGCGATGACGCGGAGATTGCAGAGATCGCCGCGAACGCCGCGCAAACGCCCGTGACGCCGCCCACCGTCAACCCAGTCTTCACCCAATCCCAACAACAACCGGCGACGGCCGCAACGGCGGCCCCGATTGAAGATTTTCCGCCAGACAATTTGGGCGCTGAGCCTGAACAGACTTTGTTCACCGAATTCTTGATGGGCATCGCCTCGTCAGCGTTCGTCTATCTCGGCCTGGTCGAGCATCCGGCGACGGGCCGCCGCCAGGTTGATCCGATGGCCGCGCGGGAATCAATCGAGATGCTGGTGATGCTGCGCGACAAGACCAAAGGCAACCTCACGCGCGGAGAAGACAAATTCTTCGATGATCTGCTGGCCGATCTGAAAATGCAGTTCGTCTCACTCAACCGGCGATGAAGCTGACTTTCCTCGGAACTGGGACTTCGGTAGGCGTGCCGATGATCGGATGCCATTGCGAAGTTTGCTCGTCGGACGATCCGCGCGACCAGCGGCTGCGCACGGGATTGATGATCGAAGTCGAAGATGGCGGTGAAGAGAAGCGGCTGGTCGTGGATGTTTCAGCCGATTTCCGGCAGCAGGCCTTGCGCGAAAAGATTGACCGGATTGACGCGCTGCTCATCACTCATTGTCACGCCGACCACGTCTTCGGATTGGACGACATCCGCCCGATAAATTTTCGGCGCGGCGCGATTCCGTTGTACGCGAGCGAAAGCACGTGGCGTGGATTGCGGCGCGTATTTTTTTACGTCTTCGAGCGCGAGCACATCGGCGGCGGTTTGCCGCAACTCATTCCGCACACGATTGACGGCGAGTTTGAAGCCTGCGGTCTACGCATCACGCCGGTTCCGATCATTCACGGCAGGAGCGAAGTCACGGGCTTTCGCTTCAGCGACGGGCGCTGCGATGTGGCGTTCATCACCGACTGCAACGAGATTCCCGCAGAGTCGCTGGCGAAATTGCGTGATCTCGACCTGCTGATCATTGACGCGCTGCGTTACAAACCCCATCCGACGCACCTGCACGTCGAGCAGACGCTGGCTTACATCGCCGAACTGAAACCTCGAAGAGCTTTGCTGACGCACATCGGGCACGACCTCAAACACGCCGAAGCGAGCCGGCATTTGCCAGATAGCGTCGAGCTGGCTTACGACGGATTGCGGATTGAACTTTAGATGAATATCTATCACGGCATTGATCACGCTGAGATTCGACGCCCGACGGCGTTGACGCTCGGAGTTTTCGATGGTTTGCATCTGGGCCATCAGGCGATAGTGCGAACCGTTGTTGAGCGCGCGCTGCTCGTCGGCGCGGCGCCGACATTGATCACCTTCGACCCTCATCCCCGCCAAGTCCTGAAGCCTGAAACTGCGCCACCACTACTTCAAACCTTCAGTCAGAAAATGGAGGGATTGAAACTGCTCGGCATCGAGCAAGTCGTCGTGCTCCGGTTCGATCAACATCTGGCTGCATTGTCGGCTGAAGATTTCATCCGGCGTTACATCGTTGACGGTTTGCAGGCGCGCGAGGTTTACCTGGGCAAAGGCTTCGCGTTTGGCCACGATCGGCTCGGCCACGTTGAATTGCTGCAGGAACTGGGACCACAACTGGGTTTTTATGCAGCCGAAGTGCCTGAGGTGCAACTGCGCGGGCGGCGCATCAGCTCGACGATGGTGCGGATGTTGCTCAAGGCGGGGCGCGTGAATGTCGCGCGCCGCATGCTCGGACGCCCGTATGGCGTCGAAGGAACGGTCATTCAAGGGCACGGCATCGGCCGCAAATTTCTCTTTCCCACTGCCAACCTGGAAATTCAGAACCGCGTGCTGCCGGCGGACGGCGTTTACGTCACGCTCGCGTTGGTTGACGGCGTGTGGTATCGCAGCGTGACGAACATCGGCAAACGGCCAACATTCGGCGGCGAGGTCGAGTCGAAGGTCGAGACTCATTTGATTGACTTCGACGATGATTTGTACGGCAAAACGATTCGCGTGCGGATGCTCAGCCGGCTGCGCGGTGAGAAAAAATTTGCGGGCGTGGACGAGTTGCGGGCGCAGATTACGCGAGATCGTGATCGCGCGGTTCGTTATTTCAAATCCAATTTTGTCAGCCGCAACCTCAGCTTCGTCTGAAGCGTATAGTCTGAGGCGGCAACATGAGGATTGGCTATGCGATATGACATCACTCTAAAAGAACTGCTTCAGGCAGGCGCGCCGCGGTTGTTGCAGCGGCTCGTATTCGAGCAGCCGGTAGAGTACCTGACAGTCGAGTTGCCGAGCGTGCAGATGCGAAAGCCGGATTTTCTGGCGCGGCTCGAAAGCGGCGCGCTGTTCCATCTGGAGTTGCAGGGTGATAACGAGCCGATGGAATGGCGGGAGTTGGAGTATTACATGCTGATTTACCGGCTTTATGGTCATCCGCCGATTCAGTTCGTGCTATATTTTGGCAAAGCCCCGATGGCGATGAAGAATCATATCGTCACAGAATCGCTGCAGTTCCGCTTCATGTTGTTTGATATTCGATCCATCAGCGCCAAGTACTTGCTGGGGAGCGATAAGCTGTCCGACAATGTCCTCGCGATTTTAGGCGCTGGCGGAAGCGAGCCTGAAGTGATCAAAGAACTGGCGGGAAAATTGGAGCACTTGCCGCCGAAAGAGCAGCAGGATTGGCTTGAGAAGCTGATGATCCTTTCAGGATTGAGAGATGTAGAAGACCTTGTACGAGAGGAGGCAATAAAAATGGGAGCTTTTCCTGACATTCGCGAAAACAAGTTTTACCAGGAAGCCTTCGCGGCTGGAATTGCCGAAGGCATCGAGAAAGGCATCGAGAAAGGTGTTGAAGAAGGCGAAGCGGCATTTTTGACGCGCATGCTTGAGCGCCGTTTCGGCCCTTTGCCGGAATGGGCGCGGGAAAAAATCGCGCAGATGAGCAGAACCGCGCTTGAAGAAGCGGGAGTGCGCCTGCTCGAAGCCGAGAAGCTCGAAGATGTCTTTCCGCCGGAGCTGAGCAACTGACCACACCCTTGCCCCAACCCTGAACAAACAATCGAGATCAAAGATGGCATTAGCTAAGCAAGAGATTTATCGGCAGATTCAAACCAACGGCGATGAGCTGGCGCTGGCCGAATCGCCGCGCTTGATCGAAGCCGCGCCCGCCGCCAACCTCTCCCACTATAATCCGAGCGAAGGGATCAAAGGTCACGGCATCCGCGGCTGGCTGCGCGCATTGCGCATCATCTTCACGTTCGCGATCTATCAACTGTTCGTTTACGTCTACCACCGCGGCTGGTTCGTCGGCAAAAAGGACGAAGCGGAAGAGAAGCATCTGCAATGGCAAGCCGCGTGGATCAGCCGCCAGTTGCTCAAACTCGGCCCAACGTTCATCAAGATCGGCCAGTCGGTTTCGACGCGCGCCGACCTGCTGCCGCTCGCTTACGTCAAGGAGTTGAGCAAGCTGCAGGACAGCGTGCCGCCTTTCCCGCACGACGAAGCGATGCGGATCATTGAGCGCGAACTCGGCAAGCCGGTCAGCGATCTTTACGCCGAGCTTGATCCGCAGCCGGTCGCCGCCGCTTCGCTGGGTCAGGTCTATCGCGCCCGCTTGCATTCGGGTGAAATCGTCGCAGTCAAAGTTCAGCGCCCGAATCTCGAAGGCGTCATCAACTTCGACTTGGCCGTTCTGCGCGGCATCGCGCGGTTCATGAACCGCTTTCCAAAGCTCGTTCGCGGGATTGACTGGGAAGGGACGATTGACGAATTCGCCTCGACGATCTTCGAGGAGATGGATTATGTGCAGGAAGGGCACAACGCCGAGACCTTCCGCTCGCATTTCAGCGGCTGGCGCGAAGTTTACGTGCCGACCATCTACTGGTCGCACGTCGGCCCGCGCGTGCTGACCATGGAATTCATCGAAGGCGCGAAAGTTTTAGACCTGCAAACATTGACCGAACGTGGTGTCGTCCCCCACGACGTGGTCAAACTGATCGCGCGAACCTATCTCAAACAATTGCTCGAAGACGGCTTTTTCCATGCCGACCCGCATCCGGGCAATTTGCGCGTGATGAATGACGGGCGGCTGGCGTTCTTCGATTTCGGAATGGTCGGCCGCATCACGCCGAAGATGCAGAGCCTGATGATTGACGCTTTCTTCCACATCGTCGAACGCGATGTGAAAGGGCTGACGCAGGATATGATCAACCTCAATTTCCTATTGCCGACGGTTGATCGCGAAGTGATCCGGCCCGTGGTCGAAAAACTCTTCTCCGATTATCTCAATCTGCGTTTGGGCGAAGTCAGGTTCAAGGAATTGACCTACGAACTGGCCGATGTGATCTACGAATATCCGTTCAGGATTCCCGCCAATTTCACCTACGTGATGCGGGCGATCATGACGCTCGAAGGGATCGGCGTGACGATGGATCCGAACTTCAGCTTCTTCGAGGTCGCCAAGCCTTACGCCAAAGAGTTCATGCTCAAACGCGAAGGCCGGTCTTTCCGCGATCTGCTGATCAAGAAGTTGATTCACGGCGAGAATCACGAGATTCAGTGGGACAAGATGTGGAAGCTGGCGAAGATGGCTTTCAAGATGGTTTACGACAATTGGGTTGGCCCCCGGTCGTAATCGAAGATCGAGGATCGAAGATCGAGGATCGAGGATCGAGGATCGAGCCGATCCTCGATCCTCGATCCTCGATCCTCGATCCTCGATCCTCGATCCTCGATCCTCGATCTTCGATCCTCTGTTTTAAAGCGGTGGTTTTGCCAGACCGTGGCGGAAGGAATAGATCGCCAGCTCGAAACGGTCGCCGACTTCCAGTTTGCTGAAGATCGAGGTCAGGTGATGGCGCACGGTGATGACGCTGATGCGAAGTTGATCGGCTATCTGCTGATTCCGCATTCCCCGGCCGATCAGTAGAATCACTTCGCGCTCGCGGTCTGTGAGCCGGGCTATTTTGGTCTCTTCGTAATTATCGCGCCGGGGCGTTGGCGCGCGCCAGGCGGCGCTGAGTTCAGGTTCCGGCGCGCCCGTTTGAAAACTACCTTTGGCAGCTCTGTTCGAGGATTCCGGCGTCTGGTTTGATCGCGTTCGCCGGAGGTCATCCAACACTTTGGCCATCAATTCGCCGTTGAGCCAGACTTCGCCAGCCAGCACTTTTCGGATGGCGCTGACCAGGGTTTCAGCGCCTTCTATCTTTCGCACAATTCCCATCGCGCCATTGCTGATCGCCGCGTAATGAGCCTCGACATCAGCCATGCCCGTCAAAATCAGGACGCGCGTCTGGGGCGAAGCGGCTTGCAGTTCCGACAGGCAATCAATGCAGTCGCCGTCGCCGAGCATGATGTCCAGCAACGCCACATCGGGTTGTTCCTGTTTGGCGATCGTGACGGCGTCAGCCCCGGTTGACGCTTGCCCGACCACACGGAAGTCGGCCTGTTGATTGATCAACAGGTTCAACCCTTCGCGCACTATCTCTTCGTCTTCGATAATTAAAATTCGTGCCTCTTGCATATTAAGTTCGCAAACTATTCATAAGCCAACCCGGAAGGGCTGGATATTCGAGAGTGTCCTGGGTCCGCCGATTCAGTGAGGAGGCGATCCACCAGGCCATCGTTAAATTTTGGTAGGCGCCATACTCCAAAAATTACTCTGATTTTTTGGCGCGGCCATTATGCATCAATCGCTCGAATTGTTGAAATCTTCCGAGTTGAAATTCTCACAGCGAATTCTTCGATCATTGGCCGCTGACCAGCAGATAATCGAAGCTCGCCGCGCCGTTTGTGCTCGTTCCGGCGGCCAGCATCGGAATGGGCGCGCCGTTTTTGCGTTGCGGCAGTGTGGTCTCATACATCCAGTCAGGCTCGCTCGACTCGCGGGACCAGATCTTCGCTTTCAGCTTTTCGCCGCCTTCGACCATGAATTTGACGTGATACCAGCGCCCGAGCTTGTATCCTCCGCCGTCCGTATCTTTGAAAGTCAGAACGGCGTCGCCAATCTTCGTCCGCCTCTGCGGATTGATGGCGTAAAACGCGACTTCGGTTAGATGCTTTCTCGAACGATCTTTCGCAGCGTCAGCTCGCCGCGTGCCTGAAAATCCGAACACGACAGCAGAGTTGCTCCCGGACAAATCCGGATAAGCGAAGCCGGCGCCGAAAGGCTCGCGCGTCTCTTCGTACAACAAATCCAAACGCATCAAGGTTTCGACTGTCAGGTCATTCGGATAAAGGCGGTCGGCGGCGACAGCGGCGTTCAATCCCGCTCCGGGCCTTCGCATCGTCAACAATCCGTCGCTCTGGCGCCAAGTCTGACCCAGGAACCGCCACGCAGCCTGGGGCGCGTTCGATTGAAAATCGTCGAAGAAGAGCTTGCGCGAGCTGACGATCACCGTCGCCTGGTCGCTGGCCGAATGATCGCCGTCATTGACGGTCAGCTTGATTGAATAGACGCCTTCGCGCGCGAACGTTTTGCGAATCCAGCGGTCGCCTGTCACGGGTTCGCCGAAACCTTCAGCCTGCGATTCCCAGCGGAATTGCAAATGGCCGCGACCGTCGAGATCGGTTGTGCGCGACCGTTCGCTATTGAGCGTGAATGGTTCGTTCGGCTTGACGACCACAACCCTCGCGCCGATGTCCGCAATCGGCGCCGGGCGATTCGCGCGCGTACCCGTGGGCAGGCCCAGATAAAAGTTATGAGTATATTTCCGGCTGAGTTGATTGGCCGGAACGGCGCTCAGGTTGTTGAACTCCTCGACCAAACGCAGCGGGTCATAAGCCTGCATTCCCGGCGGGATCGTGTCGTCGGCGTGATCCCAACGCCACGGCGCGTTGGCTTTATCCGTGCCCCAGCGTTCGCCCCGGAAAGTCCCGAAATATCCCCACGCGCAATTGGCCGAGCCGCGCGCGCCGCCGCCGCACCCATCCATCTTCCAGTCAATCTGTTCGCGCCGATCCCACAATCCGTTCGGCTCGAAAATATCAATCAACGCATAAGGCGTGACATCAATCGTCTTCTTGTAGTCGGGCACGCCAGCCGCCGCTCCCGGAAAATAGATCACACCGTCGCCGCTGACGAATCCGTCCTTCCACGTGAAGTTCGACCAACGATAGCGGTCGTAAGGCGATTTCGCGTCCATCCCCGGCCACCCATACATCCCGTGCCCCCACGGTTCTGACCAGGCTGTCGGGCGAAAGACCGTGCCCTTCGGCGCCGATTCATCTTCAGGCTTGCTCTGATCGCGCGGCGTGAAAATCTTTCCATCAGGCGTGACGCCGCGCCAGACCACGTCGTAGATGAATTCGGAGTTGTAGTGATGAGCTTTCTCCGGCGTTTCGTGCGGAGGCTTGCCACCGAGCTTGATCCCGACGGCGCGGCCCGCTGGCGTCAAATGTGTGAACCAGTTGTCGTGCGCCAGATACATCATCATCCACAACACGCCCATCCCGCCGTTCTCCGGGCCTTTCTTTACGACGTGCAGCCCGCCTTCCAGGTCGTTCTCGTGGCATTCGACGTCCACGCAACGCGGCTCGCGATCCTGCGGATGAAAGGCGCAGTAGTTGATGAAGTAATGGGTCTCGGTTTCGACGACGCTGTAGTAGAGATAGGCGCGCGCCATCGTGTCTCTGTTTTTATCGGCGGGCGGGCGTTTGCCGATGTTCGCCCAGTTGTTCAACCCGTTCCAGTCGCCGTCGAAATCGAAGCGGGTGATGAAATCGCCGCGCCGCTGAATCGGCTGATCAACGCTCGCCGGATTGCCTTCGTCCTGCGCTTCACCGCGAATTTCGGTGTCTTGATACAGGATCGGCGCATGGAAGAAGGCGAGTTTGCGGTGGAACTCGCGGCGATTGACCGCTTCCTGCGCTGACGTTTTTTCGGAGTTGATCCGGGGAAGAATGAAGAGCGGCGACAAAGCGAAGGCCATGATGGCCAGAATGATTCGGTTAAGCTTCATATTTTTCTGTGGAAACCGGGTGCAAAGTTATTCTTCTCTGGTCGCCAGGGCATGTCGTCGCGCGGCCTTGGCCAGCGCGGGCAATGGCTTCGGCGGGCGATCCAGAGCTTTCAGGAAGCGATCCCGATCTCGGTCTGTCATCGTCAGCCGTTCGTGACCTTCGACAGTAGACACGGATCTCGACTTGGCGCCTTTTCGTTTCCTGGCCTTAACAGGTCTGATTGGTTTCGTCGTCATTGATACCTCTTTTGGGCGTCACTTGCAGCGTCGCATGACGCCGAGATGAAGTTAATCCAGCAACTCCGCCGGATCAAAGACTGCTCCGCCTTTAACGACGCGATGAATGTGTTTGATGTTGCGGATATCATCAAGCGGATTGGCGTCGAGAATCAACAGATCGGCGAATTTCCCGGCTTCGACCGTGCCCAGGTCTTTCTCTAGCCCGATCATTCGCGCGGCGTTGATCGTCGTGGCGCGGATGATCGCGTCGTTCTTCAATCCGGCTTCAGCGTGCAGCAACATCTCCAGATGGCTGGCGACGCCAAGCAGCACGCCGGGGAAGCCAGTGTCAGTACCGATGACGAGAGGGATTCCGGCGGAATAGACCTGCTTGAGATTGGCGCGCAGAACCGGAAGATGCTCTTTGGTGAAACCGGCGTTGTTCAGGAACGACGCGGCGTTCGGGCTTGAAAGGAAGTCGTAGACCGAAGACGGATAAAGTTTGCGTTCGTCGTATGCAGCCTGTCGTCGCGCCCACGCCGCAGTGTCGCCGACGTTCTCGAAGAGCGCCAGCGTCGAGACGTAAACCGCGCGATTCTTTTTCATCAGCGCGATGAATTCGCCGTCAACCGGCCGGTCAATGACGCCGTGCATCAAGCCGTCTGCGCCCGCTCGCAGAACGATTTTGGCCTGTTCGAGCATCGGCGCGTGGACGAAGGCTTTCAAACCCTGTTGATGCGCTTCCGCAATGACTGCGGCGACGACGTCGGTCTTCATCAGCGGCGAGGCGGTCTTCATCGCCCACGTGTTGTCGTCGTAACCGAGCTTGATCGCTTCGACGCCAGCGTCTTTCAGCTCTTTCACGACTGCCCGCGCCTCATCGGGAGTTTCGGGCGAACGAAAGTCGGGCGAGAGCGAGCCGCCTTTGACAGTGACGATCGGGCCTGTGCTGAAGACACGAGGGTAAGGCGCGTTGTCTACAGCGGCTTCCTGCTTGAGCCTGGCGAGGAGTTGCAGATTGGCGTTCGGATAGAAGACCGTGGTCACGCCGAAGGCCAGCAATCGTCGCGCGTTCGTCAGCGCCTGCGGCCTTCGGGAGAGCGTGCCGTCGAGCAGGTGGTTGTGCATATCGGCCAGTCCCGGCACGACGAACTTGCCGCGCGCGTCAATCACCATCGCTTCCTTCGGAATTTTGATTTTGTTTTTCGCTCCGGCCTGTTTGATCCGCGCACCCTCGATGATGATCACCGCGTCTTTGACGGGAGCGCGCCCTGCGCCGTCAATCAACGTCGCGCCGGTGATGGCTTTGATCTCTTGCGATCGAACGTGCGACGCGAAGGTCGAAAGCAGGATGATGGTCAAAGCTGCTCGCCAGTGTTTCATCGTCTCTCCTCGCTGGTTGTTCAAGCATCGCTCTCGAAGATGACGCTCAGACAAGTCAATCCGGCTTCGGCCTTCCGCAACTCGCCGATGTCAATCGTCTGTGTTTTAAACCCGCGCTCTTCGAGTATCGCTTGAGTGCGCGGAAATCCTTCCGCTATCAAAACCGTCTCGCCGATGGTCAATGTGTTCGCGGCCCAGGGTTCGTAGCGGGGAACATCAATCAGAGTGAATTCAGACAGCGGTTGAACGTCAATCCAGCGGCGGTTTGCAATCATCGTTTGCTGGCCGAGGTACGTACAGGCAGTTTTGAGATGCAAACAACCCGGCGCTTCGATTGCCTCAACCCGGTAACCGTGAGGTTCAACGAATGCGCGCAGTTGATCTACGCCTGCCCGATTAGTGCGCGGACTCAAACCGACGTAGAGCGTTCGGTCAACGCGCATCACATCGCCGCCTTCAATCGTCGCTGGCGGTTGAATGAATCGAAGCGGGCGATAGATCGAAAGCGCCTCGGCGACCAGCGCCGTCTCCGCCTGCCTGCTGGCCGCGCCCGGTCTGGTGATCACGGCCAATTCATCCAACATGATCGCGGTGTCTTCAATGAACACCGAATCGGGCAGACCAGGGTCTGGCGGCAGTTGAACTATCTTCTGCACACCGAGCTGCGCCAAGCGTTCTTCGTAGCGCCGGTGTTGCTCGATTGCTTTTGCGACCTCAATCCGTTGGCGCGCCAGAAAGGTCAGTTCGCAATCGGCGAGACCGGGACTGACGGCGCGAGTGAGAGCTGCGAGCATAACTGGCTCAATTCTGTTTCGCCGCCTTGACGCCGATGCGGCGCGCCAGCTCGTGAACCTTGCCGACGATCTTCTCTTCCAGTTCCGGTTTGTACGGCCCCGGCATGTCGTAATAGATCATCGAACCGATCACTTCGTAACCGCCTTCTTTGAACATCCGCGCCGAGGGAATGTAGGAGCAGAGGTCGTTGCTGTAACCGGCGACCCAGACGTTCCCGCCGAACTCGCGCTTCAACCGCAGCGAGTAATCGGTCACGACTTCTCCGGCCAGGCCGATCAATTTCAAATCTCCGATCTGAAAAATCTGGATCGTGTACGGATATTCCGAAATCAGTTTTCCATCGCGCTCGTATCGCGCGATCATCCGCTCAGCGTGGCCGCGAGTGAAAACGTTCTTGTCATTCAACCGCGCTTGAAATTCTTCTTTCGTCGGCGGAGTGGCGAACGGGATCATCACGCCGCCGATGACCGACTTGATCGCGCCCCGGAGCGGAGCCATCTCGCCGTTCAAAACCTGCTCGACCGATTTCGCCAGCGTGTCGCCGTGCTGCTGGGCCAAATCCAGCTTGCTGCGCGGATAAGGATTGATGTCTGCGCCACAGCCAGTGACGAACAGCGCGGTCGTTCCGGGATGCGCGCGTTCGACCGCCTCCTGCGCGAATCCGGCGTAATCGCCGCTGAACTGGTAGAACTCGCCAGTCAGCGTGGTGTTGTGGCAGGCGTAGCCGAACACGACGCCGCGCAACTTCCCATCCACCGCTTCGACGCGCAGCACCGGCACTTCACGATCAACCACTCCTTCCGGATTGACGCCGATGACCACCGCGTTCGGATTGAATTGCCGGCGGTTCATCGCGAATGGCGCTTCGCCCCGGCCATAAGACAATTTCGCCGGAGACATATCCTTGATCGCCTCGCCGATGAGCTTGATCAGTTTGCCCTTGAGTTGTTGCGTGTATTCGTCAACCAGGGCCGATTGCGCCGAGTCGAGGTTGTACGCTCCCGCGAGAGAGCTTTTCAACACGGGGCCGGTGTGCGTGTGCGACGAATTGAAAAGAATCTGTTCCCGCTTGAGGCCGTAGCTTTTGTTCGCGTGTTCGGAGATTTCTGAAGTGAGGGCGCGAGGCAATCCGAGCACATCGGTCGTCACAATCACAGCGCGATTGCCGCGCGCATCCTGGACGACTAGGGCTTTGGCGTAAAGCTCGTGGATTTTGCCTTCGGACGGCTTCGAGCGGTTGGCGTAACCCGCCATCCACAGACTCTTTTCAGGCGTGATCACAGTCTTCGCCAACCCAGCCTTCATCGCGCTGGAAGAACGCTGGGCGCGCGCTTGTTGCAAGGGTTGAGTCACGACGGCCAATGCGAATAACAAAACGAGCAGACAGAAATGAACACGACGATTCATATTTCATCCTCTGTAAAAGCGGAAAACAGGAACGCGCCAGCAGAAAAATGCCGGGCAGAAAAATAAAGACCGCGCCAGCAGAAAAATGCCAGGCAGAAAAATGAAAGACTGCGCGCGCTTTCAGCGCCATTATTCTGCCTGCCATTTTTCTGCTTTGCGGTGGTTTGCCTCACTTGGCGAACCCAATTTTGAAAACGTGTTCTGGCATCAGAGCTACTTCGTAGAATTTTTTGAAGCTTTCTTCGCGGCTTTCTTTGCGGCCTTCGCCGCAGGTTTCTTGGCTTCGGCTTTTTTCATCGCCGCGATCATCTCGACGGCCTTTTCGATGCGGCGCGCCCGCGTTTCAGGCTTCTTCGCTTCTACGATGGCGCCGATGTATTCCTTCCGATGCGTGAAGCTCAAGCGATCCCAAACTGCTTGCGCGTCTTTGTTGACTTTCAGAGCTTTAGCGAAATCCGCCGGGGTTTCGATCTCGCGCGGCGTGTCGTCTTTCTCCAGCAGGAATTCGGCGGTGTCGCCGGCTTTGACTTTCGCGCCCTCGCGCATCTGTTTGTTGACGACCAGATAAAATTTGCCGCCGCCCATCGGGAAGATCGAACTGCGAAAAGCGAAGCCATTGATCATCCCTTTCACCGGCATTCGCGCCCGCGTGCCGAAAGCTTCGTAAACGTCGAATGGGAGGTAGGCGTGAAGCACTTGAGTGTCTTCGTATTGTTCGAGTTTTAGCTTGAATCGTATCGCCATCTGGCAAACCTCCGGCGTGGGGCAAGATGGCATCTTGCCCCACAGTGATTATTACTGCTGCGCCACGCTTCGCGCAGCTTCGACAATTTGATTCTCGGAAATCAAGACTAGGTTCGCCGCTGCGCCCAACGGCACGTAGGTATCAACCGCGCGCACCGACCGCAACGTGCCTTTGAACCCTTCTTCGACCAACGCTGCGATCACCGGTTCAGCAATCCCACCGCTGGTTGCGCGGCATTCGTCGGCGACCAGGACTCGTCCACATTCATCTGCGTGCTGCCTGATCGCTTCGAGCGGCAGCGGGTTCAGCCAGCGCAGATCAATCACTCTGGCGGCGACGCCGTGTTGTTCGCTCAACGTCCGCGCCGCGCGCAGCGAGAGCCTCAAGCCGTTCGCATAACTCACAATCAAAACATCCTTCGCTTCCGCGTGGTAAACGCCGACTTCGCCGGGCAGCAACATCTCTCCCGGCTGAGGGTAATCGAAGAGCCACTGGCTGTCGCCGTCTTCGTACAAATCTTTTTCGTGGTAAAGGGCGATGGGTTCGAGGAAGACCGCGACGCGGCCACATTCGCGGGCCGCAGCTACAAGTCCGCGCAGCATCTTCGCCGCGTCGTCGCCGCGCGAAGGCGTGGCGAGCATCAATCCCGGAATGTCACGCAACGCTCCGATCGAATTGTCATTGTGGAAATGGCCGCCGAAGCCTTTCTGGTAAGCCAGCCCCTGCACGCGCACAACCATCGGGTTCGTAAATTGTCCCGCCGAGAAGAACGGGAGCGAACAGGCTTCGCCGCGAATCTGATCGAGCGCGTTGTGGAGGTAAGCCAGATATTGAATCTCAGGAATCGGCAGCAACCCCGCCATCGCCGCTCCCTGCGCGGTTCCGAGGATCGTCGTCTCGTCGAGCAGTGTATCGAAGCAACGGGTCACGCCGAACTTTTTCTGCAAGCTTTGAGTGACGTAATAGACGCCGCCCTTTTTGCCCACGTCTTCGCCGAAGACGATGATCTCCGGGAACCGCAACATCTCGTCGGCGAGCGCGGAGTTGATGTGCGCGGCCATCGTCCGTTTGGTCGGAGCCTTCGCGTTTTCGGGCAATGCGCCGTCGAAGAGTTTCTCGCGAGCTTCGGGCGCGGCGGCGTGATCGGCTAGCGCGCGGCAAGCGGCTTCGTCGTATGGCGCGAGCGGCGCGACCACCTGCTTGACGCTCGACAGTTTCGGCCTCCGCGCGGCTTCGTCCATCAACTCGTCAATCTGCGATTGGACTCGATTGATGATCGCGCGCAAATCGCCGGGCGACGCTGCGCCGGTCTCGACCAGACGCTGCGCATTCACCAGCAGCGGGTCATTGGCTTCTTCGGCGGCGATCTCGTCAACTGTGCGATAAGTCGTTTCAACGTCCGTGCCCGCGTGTCCCCACAGCCTGGTGACGCTCAGATGTAAAAACACTGGCGCGCGTGAACGGCGGCAGGTGTTGATCGCTTCCTCGGTCACGTCCCAGATTTCGTCCATCTCGCCGCTGGCCTCGAAATATTTCAGATGCGGCTGATTGCTGAACGAATCGTGAATCCAGTTACGCGGCGTTTCGACCGAAATGCCGATACCGTTGTCTTCGCAAAGGAAGAGGATCGGAGCCGCGCCGCCACGACGGATGGTGTAGCGCGCCGCGTTGATCCCGGCCAGCGCAGTCGCGTGGTTCGCCGAAGCGTCGCCGAAAGAGCAGAGCACGATCGAATCGTCGCTGAGATCGGCTGCCTGCCCTGTTCGACGAGCCGTTCGCAGCGCGAAGGCCATCCCCGCCGCTTTGGGCAGATGCGACGCGATGGTGCTGGTTTGCGGCGGAACCCACAACGGGCGGCTGCCCCAGACTTTGTGGCGTCCTTGCGAGATCGGGTCGTCGGCGGAAGCGCAGAACGAGAGCAGCGTGTCGAAGATGTAATGCGAATCGGGAAGTTTGCGGGAGCGCGCCGCCATCAAAGCGCCGGAGCGGTAGTGCAGGAAGCAGGGATCGTTCAACCGCAGCAGCGTTCCGATGATCGCGTTGTTTTCGTGACCGGCGCTGGAAATGGTGTAGAAGCCCTGATTGCGCTTTTTCAATTCGCGCGCCGCGACATCGAGCAAGCGGCTGGTCACCTGGTCTTCAAAAATTTCCAGCGCCTGTCGCGCCTTCAGCCCGCTGTCTGGGCGCAGCGGGGCAGTTTCGTCGAGACGGCGGCTGGCCGGTTGAGCAGTCGCCAAGTAGTTTTCGAGGTTGCTTTGTACAATTTCAACGCGGGTGATCGGGGATGACATTCAATGTTCTCGTTAATGGTTTTTGTCCAGATTGAATCGGACGCCGAAGAAGATTTGCCGCCCACCGCTGAAGAGATAACTCCGGATCATCGGATCGGCCTGTCCGAACCCCAGCGCCTGTCCACGCACGGGCGACGCCTCGTTTTGAAAGCGGCGCTTGTACATCCCGAAGTCAACCCGGTCGTCCCAGAGGCGATAAAGAACCAGGCCTTTCGTTACGGCGTAACGATCCTGCCGGAAATACAGATTGCCGCGCTCGAACTCTATCGGCTGCCCGGTTTCGCGGTACCGCTGGCGTTGAAAGAGCGCTGTGTCATAAACGCTGGACAAACTCTTCAACCAGGGACTGGTTTGGAGAGGTTTCGGATCTGGCAGCCGCAACACTACCGTCTCGATGCGCAGGACAAACTCTTCCGATGGCTCAACGGGCGTTTTGCTTGCCGGCGGCGGCAAGCGGCGGCGCAACGTCTCCGCCGTGAATGATTGGCGCGTGGTTGTCGGAGATTGGGTTGTGGGCTGTTGCGCGAAAACTGTGGCGCGCAAAGCGCCAGTGATGAGGAGCAGGAAGAGAAACAAATAAGCGCGCTTCATAACTCGACCTCCTGGAGGAAATGATGATCATCGGCGGCCGCATCATAACCCAATCTCAGTTCTGAGTTGAATAGACCAACCACAGATCAGCACGGATGCGACGGATCAATACGGATTTCCGTACCAATCCGTCGCATCTGTGTAAATCTGTGGTTAGTCTTTGCCGGTTCGATTTAGAACAGGAACCGCAACGCGAACTGCACTTCGCGCTCGCCCCCGCCAGCCACGCCATTAGCGCCAATGGTGCTGGTGATCGAGCCGAATGAAGACGCGGTGCTGAAATTGCCCGCCGGCTGATTGAAGTGCGGCGTGTTGGTCAGGTTGTAAAACTCCGTGCGGAATTCGATCCGCTTGTTCTCGGTGATCGCAAAGCTCTTGAAGACCGAGAAGTCGTAGTTGACCAGACCAGGGCCACGCAGCGTGTTGCGCCCCGCCGTGCCGTAACGGTTCGGCGTCGGATTTGCAAAAGCCGTCACGTCGAACCATTGCGTGCCGGGGCCGACCTGACCGGAGATCGCAGGATAGCGTAATTGATCGGGCCGTTGCGCGTTGCTCGGTCCGCCGTTGAGCTGCGCATTGCTCATCGTCACGCTGAACGGGCGGCCGCTGAAGGCCTGGAAGATGCCGTTCAGTTGCCAGCCGCCGAGGATGACCGCCGCCGGGCCGCTGCTCAAATACTTCCGCCCGCGTCCGAAGGGCAGGTCGTAAGTGTGACTAACGGTCAGACCGTGCGTGCGGTCGAAGTCCGACACAGCTTTGTTGAATTCGAGGACGATGGGATTACCCAGTCCGCCGTTGTTGCTGGTGTAATCAATCGAGCGCGACCAGGTGTAGGCGACCGTGAAGGCGACGCCTTGCGACAATCGCTTTTCCGCCGACAGTTGCAGCGCGTTGTAGAACGAATCCATGCCGTAACCGCGCAGCGTCGTCGTCGCCGTGCGTCCGAACTTCTGGAAGAGCGGCACGCCCTGCAAGCCTGTGCCCGGCTGCGAAGCCATCAACGCGCGGTTGAACGGCTGGTTGTAACCGCGATTGCCGACGTAGCCGAGTTCGACGCTGAAGCCCGGCGTGATCTCGCGCTGCGCCGTCAGGTTGTAGCTCAGGATCGTCGGCAGATTGTTCTCGAAAGGAATCGCAAACAGGCCGATGTTCGGCGCGGGGTTAATGATGCCGTTTGATGGAATCGGCACCGGCGTGAAAGCCGGGATATTGCTGATTGTTCCGTCGGCCCGGAAATCGCTCGCCGTGCCGATGGTCTGATCGGCGATGACGGGGAAGCTCGTTGAGAGCGTTCCGCCGGTAAAGCCGAAGCGCGCGGTGAAGTAGCTGATGCCGAAACCGCCGCGAATCACGTTGCGGTCTTTGTCGCCGAAGCGATAAGCGAAACCGACGCGCGGCGCGAGGTTGTTCCAATCGGTTTTCACCCCAGCGGACAGGCCGATGTCGCCCACGCCGGCGACCAGCAGGTTATTGGTCTCGGGATCGTAATTGCCCTGGCCTGCGGGCAGGCGCGACGCGATCGGCGTGTAGATTTCGTAACGCAGACCGAGGTTAAAGGTCAGCTTCTTGCTGAATTGCCACGTGTCCTGGCCGAAGAAGAAGAGGTGGGTCGAGCGATTGGTCGGCGTCGTCGTGAAGATCGCGCGCCCGATCTGATCGGGCATACCGAGCAGGAAGCTGGCGAACGCGTTGGAGAAGGTATTCGATTGCGCCGCGCCGCCCTGCAAGAGCGTCACGCCTGAATTGAAATTGAAACGCCCGCGCGGACCGAAGCTGGACGTGCCTTGAATCTGCAAACGATCCATCCGCAGCCGGCGGATGTCTGCGCCCCACTTGAACGTGTGATTGCCCGATACCTTCGTCCAGTTGTTCACCCAGTTGAAGATGTTATCGGCGTTGATCGTCGGCATGTTCGTGGACATCCCGAAGGTTGGGAAGCCTTCGATGGCGATGATCGCCAGCCCCTTGTGCGCCGGCCCGGCTTCGTTCGAGCCGTTGATGCCGACCTCTTTCGAAAGGTCGCGGTTCAAACCCGGCCCCTTCGCGTCAATGAAATAGCGGGTGAAGCCGAAGCGCGCTTCGGTCGTCAGCGTCGAGCTGAAGGTTCGCGTCAGGTTGAGCGTGACGACCTGGTTGCGCCCTTTGCCTTCTTCCAGCGAGTTGCCATCGCCGGTCGCCGTCGGCCCCGCCGCGTCGCCGAACAACCCCGGATCGGACATCAGTGATTGGAAGTAGTTGTACTTCGCAAAGAAGCTGGTCTTGTCGCTGAACTGGTGATCCACGCGCACGTCGAACGAGTGTGTGTCGAGTTGGAAGGGAATCGCGGGCGGCAGATAGTTGTTGCTCAAGCCCGGCAGATTGGGCAGCGGCAGAAATTTCAAGATGTTCTGCGCCACCGGGCTGATGCGATTGGCCGGAATCTTGTTGTCCGGGAAACGTGTGCGCGCCGTCGGGGCAGCATTGCTGGCGGGGTCCCAGATGATCGAAGCCGCCGGCAACGCGCTGAAATCGCCGTTGCGAAACGCCTCGGTCGGCACGGTTTGAATCACCGGCGTGCGTCCCAGCCGCTGATATTGGCCCTGGTAATCGCCGAAGAAGAACGTGCGATTCCTGATGACGGGGCCGCCGAACGTGCCGCCGAATTGATTCTTGATCGCGTTCGGCACTGTGAGCTTGCCCTGTGCGTTGCGCGTCAGGTTGAAATAGTTGCGCGCCTTGAAGGCGCTGTTGTTGTGGAATTCGTAAAGACTGCCGTGAAACTCGTTCGTGCCAGGCTTGGTCGTGACGTTGACCACCGCGCCGACCGCGCGCCCGAATTCGGCGTCGTAATTGCTGGTCGAGACGCTGAACTGCTGGATCGCCTCGGCGGGCGGAATCTGGACGACCAGACCGAGCAGCGGTTCGTTGTTGTCCACGCCGTCAATCTGGAAGTTGTTGGCCGAATTGTTCTGGCCGTTGACCTGCAGGAACTGCGTGCCTTGCGGGTTGTCGAAGATGCCGACCTGCGAGTTCGACGGCACGACGCCGGGCACGAGCACGATCAGCGATTGGAAGTTGCGCCCGTTGAGCGGCAACTCGGCGATCTTCTTCGCTTCGAACGACTGGTTCACGTCGGCGTTCTCGGTCTGGAGCAGCGCCGCCTGTGTGGTGATCTCCACGGTCTCGTTGACGTTGCCGACGGCCAGCTCGGCGTTGACGCGCACGCGCTCACCTGTGGCGAGTTGCACGCCATCGCGCAAGAATTTCTTGAAGCCCTGCTTCTCGATCTCGACCTTGAAAGCGCCGGGAGGAAGGTAAGGCATTACGTAGACGCCGTCATCGTTGGTCGTCGCTGTGCGGGCGATACCGGTGCTGGTTTCGGTGATGGTGACTCTTGCCCCGGCGACCGCCGCGCCGCCAGAGTCGGTGACATTGCCGACGATTGAGCCGGTGACGGCTTGTCCGTAGGCGATTGCCGCACTGAGAGCGAGGAACATCAGAAACGAAGCGAACAAACTTAGCTTGCTTTTCATACTGACCTCCTTCGGTAGTAAGTGGTTGATGTTTCGACGTTGAACGAACAGACGTCCCAGCTAAGCTTGCGACTTATGATTCTTTGGGCAAGGTGACGGCTCGCGTCACGAAACGCGCGCCATCACCTTGCCTTTGTGATGTTTTCCTTCGAGCGCCAAAGCAAACAGGCTGTTGGCTGCTTGCACGAGTCTATCCGCCGCTCCCGGCTGAAAATAGATTTCGCCACAGCGGGAGCAGGCCCAGGACCTGAAACCGGAAATCTTGATGACGATCCCTTCGCGCTCGAATTCTTGCGAGATGGCTTTGCGTCGCACCGGCCCACCGCATTCCGAGCAAGGGCCTTCCATCAACTCTTGTATGTTGAGCTTCTTCACCTTCTTATGTGCGGTCTTTTTCTTCTCGTTCTTCATCTCGCCATCAATGGTATTCGTAACGGCTACGCCACCTGCGCCAGCACTGCTCCTTTATGTTTGTTGCCGGCGCGCGCCAACTCGAACAAGCTATTGGCTGCCTGCACGAGTTTGTCTGCTACCGCCGGCTCAAAGTAGGTTGCGCCACAACTAGAGCAGACCCAGGCTTCAAAGCCGGAGATATTGATTCTGATGCCCTCTCGCTCGAACTCTTCCGTGACCGTTTTCCGGCCTACTTGCCCGCCGCAGTCCGAGCAAGGTTTCTCTCTGGTTCGTGGCATCCCGCTTGGCGGCCGGCTCTTGGTTTTATTCTTGCTTTGGCTTGGCTTTCCGTTCTTCATTTACTTCTACCTCTCTGCCAGGGTGTCAACCACCATGGCTTTTGTGGAATGTACGCCGTGATGATTTCAATTTCATCCGGGCTGGTCCGCCTCAGTCAACGCCTGAATGTGTTCGAGTAACTCAGCGTCTGTCATACGAGCGCCATCTCAACGCGGCTGTTTCTTCAAGCTAACGATATTCGCAAACAGACGATACCCCCCTTGCACCCCCGCAGGCAACTGCCGGTAAAACGCATACGCCGCATAAACGAACGTCCCCTTGCCATATTGCGCGTACATCAACCCACCCTTCTGAGGCGCTTGCCCACGGTCGTTGCATTCCAGCAGCGGTTTGTAACGCTCGTCCCACGTCGTCATCCATTTCGACCCGCGCTCTTCGACCCAGCCGTCGAAATCCGCCGCAGCGATCTTGTTCGGCCAGTTGAAGACGCGGTTGGCCGGATCGAGCACGGTCACTTTCGAATCTTCTTCCGAAACTTCTTCGGCGCGCGCGCCGAGCCTGTACGGATACGGCCCGTAAGGCGCTCCATCGAACTCCTGGGTTTGATATTGATAAATCAGATTGCCGCCGCGTTCGCAATATTCTAGCAACCGTTTGCTGTAAGCTTTCAGATCGTCGCGAACAGCCGTCGCGCGGATGCCGATGATGATCGCGTCGAACCCGTCGAGATTGCCTTTCGCCAGATCGTTCTCGCCGAGCATCGTTACTTTCACGCCAATCTGTTCCAGCGATTTTGGGACCTCGTCGCCGACGCCCATCACGTAACCGACTGACAGGTTCGGCGCGACTTGCGCCTCGACTCCGCGCACGTCCATCGAGGCGGGGCGGTAAAGATGGCGCGGCTCGTGATCGCGCTGAGCGATGACTTGATAGCCCTCGACGTATTCTCGACCGTTGTATTCGGCCACAGCCTGAACTTTGTAATCCGAGCCGCTCTGGCTTGTGGATACGCGCGGAACCGAGACTTTGAACGAGAAGTTGCCGGCCTCGCCCTCGTGCGTGAAGTTGAAATTGGATTCGACGGGCGTCGAAGTCCAGCCCTGCGGTAGCTTCAATCGGACCTTGCCCGTGGCATTGCCTTTGACGTTGTTCGAGACGCTAACGCTCACGTCGAATGAAGCCTGCGACGAAGCGATGGGGATCACGCCGACGCGCGGCAAAATGCCGACGTTCATCGCGGGCGCGACGGTCAGCAAGCGGCGCTGTTCGCCCCAGGGACGGTTAACGTAGACAGTTTGCGCTGGTTGAGTCATCTCGAATCGCACACCGTCAACTTCGTAGTTGAAGACGCCGACGACATCTGGTGGCGGGAAGGGAAGGTGCAGGTATTCTGGCTTGTTGATCTGGTAAATGTGATCGCGCAGTTCGTTGGCGCGCGACCAGTGAGGGCGTGTTGGTTCGGCATCATTCAGGACTTCGACGGGGAATTTAATGCTGATGCGCCCGTTGTAGCCAAGTGGGGTCGTGTCGAAAGACACAGTTCCGCTCTTAAAATTCCTGGAGGTTTGCAGGTTTGTGTGCCAGGACTCGATCTTGACTTGGCTGCGGTTCACGACTGCTGCTGTGATCGAAAACTTCTGCCCTGGAATCGCCACCGCGAAAGTTTCGCGCGGCTGGAAGAACGACGCAGGGCCTTCGGCGGGCTTGTCGGGGTCAACTAGAACCTCCATCACCAATCCCAGCGCCTTATTCATCGCCTCATTAAATTCGCGCTCCTTGTTGTTGAGTAGGAAGAGCAGATGATCTTTGTTCGCGGCTTCGATCTGCGCGGCTTTGACTTTCTCGATCAAAGCGCGCGTCGCCTTCGTTCCCGCCGCCAGGTCGGATGCGGCTGTCCACGGCTTCAGCGCGTCGAATTTGCTGATCGCCGCTTCGACGCGAGTGTTGATCTCGGTCAGATCGGAAGAGATGTTGGTCGAACCGGCGAGCTTCGACATCCCAGCGATCGTCGTGTCAATCCCATCGAAGATGCTTTGCTCCTTCTCGCTCTTCGCCAGCAAGCTCTCTTCGAGCAGCCACGATGACATTGACGACCCCGGAGTGGCTCGCACTTGTCCTGCGCCCTGTGAACGTTGATGCGACAGGCCGTCGCGCGCGATCTCGCGGTACGATTTGCCGGTGAGCGGATCGTAAGCTCCTACGTCAACCTTCAACGTCGAAGGCTCGTTCTCGCGCACACTGCGGTAAAGCTTCTTCACCTGCCAGGGGCGCAAACCTTCCTTGAAATGTTCGGGGAAGACGTTCGGGTCGGCGGCGGCCTTGAAGACCTCGGTGGCCATCAACCCGGCGGCCTGGTGGTTGCCGTGCCCGTCACGAGGCTTGCCGTGGAAGCGCGAGATGATCACGTCGGGCCGGTACATTCGCACCGCATGAACAACGTCGCGCAGCGTGACCTCTTTGCCCCAATGTTCCAGCGTCTCACCCAATCGTTTTGAAAAGCCGAAATCGGTCACGCGCGTGAACATCTGGTCAACGCCGTAATAACGCCCAGCGGCCAGCAGCTCCTCGGTTCGCACAATGCCGAGCGTATCGTAAAGCTCCGGCCCGACCAGGTTTGCGCCGCCCTCGCCGCGATTGAGCGTCAGCAAGCCGGTGCGGACTCCCTGGTTGCGCGAAAGCCAGGTGAGCATTCCGCCGTCTTCGTCGTCAGGATGCGCGGTGATGTGCAGCGCCGTCGCGGTCGTGCGCAATCGCAGCAGCGCGCGCCAGGCCGCCGCCGCGCCTTTGTTTTCAGCCGGCTCCTGGACTTGGGCGCTTGCGGTCATAGCCAGCCCAGGCAGGCACGTGAGCATCAGGCATAAAGTGAGCGCAGTGACACAAACTCTTTTCATCATATTTTTGGTCGCCTCCAATAACTAATTGAAGCCAGCGCCCGCCTGTGGACTGCGGTGGCTCGACACCGCTTTTCGTTCGTGACCGAGGCCTTCGATTTCCCCACGACGTTCCGCTCGCGAACGCAAAGCTGCGCCGAGTCGCAGCACTCCACAGGCTGGCGCAATTTCAGAGTGTTAATTGATCAAAAAACTTCGGCGAGCTGATCTGTCTTCTGTAACGCGCAAACCGGCGGTTCGGTTTCATTCAAGATTGCGTCAGTCCAGGCTGTTGAAAGAGCATCAGCCCAATCAGAGTCAGAATTGTGCGGTCCGGATTGGCAAACTTCGCGATCTCAGGGTCGAGGCTGATGAACAGCGCCATGTAAAACACGCCCGCCGTAAAAGCCCACGCGCTGATCAACACGGCTATGCTCTGTCCGTTGCGCGTCAGGTAAAAGCCAGCCAGCAGCCACGCGACGCAGATGTAATCAACGATCCACAGCGGCGCGTATTGCCAGTGTTCCCAGTTGATCACCGCCTCGCCGATGCCCAGCCCGATGGCGAAAACCAATGCGATGTAACGACTCAATGTGAGAAGCATGGTTGGTTCTCTTGTTCGTAGTCCCGCCTTCGGACGGAGAGGCTCAACAACTGAACCGTTCCGCCTGAAGGCCAATAACATAAAGTTCAGGCATTGACCATTGCCAATTGGTCATTGCCAACTGTTTTGCAGGGAAGAAAATCAAACTTCCTGCGAATCGATTGGCAATGCCCCATTGGCAATGGTCAATGGGGCCAGCGCTTTCTGCTGAACTTAATGCCATGACCTGAAGGCAGGACAACGGACTTCTACTTCGGCGTCACGCCGAGGTTATGAAACAGAAACGCGTAAGTGTCCGCCGTGATCTCCATCTGCTTCGCCGTGCTCGAAGCTCCGTGACCCGACTTGGTCTCGATGCGGATCAGCACGGGCGCTTCGCCGCGCTGTTTCTCCTGAATCGTCGCGGCGTATTTGAACGAATGCGCCGGAACCACGCGGTCGTCGTGATCGGCGGTGGTGACGAGCGTCGCCGGGTATTTCATCTCTTTGATGTTGTGCAGTGGCGAGTAGGCGCGCAACGCCTTGAACTCTTCCGGGTTGTCCGACGAGCCGTAATCGGCGATCCAGTTCCAGCCGATGGTGAATTTGTGGAAGCGCAACATATCCATCACGCCCACAGCCGGCAGCGCGACTTTGAAAAGCTCCGGCCTTTGATTGATCACCGCGCCGACCAGCAATCCGCCGTTCGACCCACCCTGGATCGCCAGCTTCTCTGAGGACGTGTATTTGTTGGCAATCAACCACTCCGCCGCCGCGATGAAATCGTCGAAGACGTTCTGCTTTTTCAGCTTCATCCCAGCCTCGTGCCATTTCTCGCCGTATTCGCCGCCGCCACGGATGTTGGCCGAAGCGTAAACGAATCCGTTTTCGAGCAGCGCGATGCGGAGCGGGCTGAACGAAGGCGAAGTCGTGATGTTGAAACCGCCGTAAGCGTAAAGCAGCGTCGGATTCGAGCCGTCGAGCTTCAAGCCTTTCTTGTAAACCAGGAACATCGGCACGCGCGTTCCGTCCTTGCTGTTATAAAAAACCTGTTTGGTTTCGTAATCCTCAGCTTTGAAGCCAGGAATTTCGGGCGTGCGGAAGAGCGAGGTCTTCTTCGTGGCGATGTCATAACGATAGATCGTCGGCGGGAAGTTGAACGTCGTGAACGTGTAGAAGACGAACTTGTCGTCGTTTCTGCCACCGAAGCCGCCCACCGCGCCGAGTCCCGGCAGCTTGACCTCGTTCTCCAATTTCCCGTCGAGGCTGTAGACGTATGCCTTCGTCGCCACGTCTTTCAGGTAGGTCGCAAACAACTTGCCGCCGGCTGTCCCCGCTCCCTGCAACGGTTCAGGTTTTTCGGGCAGCACGTCTTTCCAGCCTGCTTCGGGGTTTTTCGGATCAAGCAGGATCACGCGACCGTTAGGCGCATTCTTGTCGGTCTCGATCAGGAATTTGTCGCCCCCGTTTACTGTGACGCTGTCAACCACGCCGAAGCTGTCGTTGGTGATTTCGGCGATCAATGGCTTGAAGGTTTTGTCGCCCGACTTGGCGTCGCGGTAAAACAGCGCGTTGCCTTTCTTGCCCGTGCCGCGATCAGAGATGTTGAGGATGGCGAAGCGTTCGTCTTCGGTCGTCCTCACGCCGTGAAAACGCTGCGGATGCGCCGCGTCCTGATAAACCAGTTCGTCTGCGGATTGCGGCGTGCCGACTTTGTGGAAGTAGACCTGGTGGTTCTCGTTTTTCGTCGAAAGCTCGCGGCCTTTTTCCGGCGCGGGGTAACGGCTGTAATAAAACCCATCGCCTTGCCAGGACAGGCCCGAGACCTTTACCCAATTCAGCGTGTCGGGCAACACCTTGCGCGTGGCAACCTCCATCACGTGATATTCCTGCCAATCGGAGCCGCCGCGCGAGATGCCGTAGCCTGCGTACTTGCCGTCTTTCGACAGCGCGAAAGCGCCGAGCCGCGTCGTGCCGTCTTCGGAAAACTTGTTCGGGTCAATCAGGACTTCCGGCTTGCCGTCGAGACCTTTCTGGATGTAGAGCACGCTCTGGTTCTGCAACCCGTCGTTCTTGGAGAAGAAGAAATATTCGCCGCGCCGGGATGGCGACGAGTATTTCGGATAGTTGTAAAGCTGCGTCAACCGGTCTTTGATCTTCGTCCGGTGGGGAATCTTTTCCAGATAACCGAACGTGACCTTGTTCTGCTCTTCGACCCAGCGGGCGGTCTCGGCTGAATTGTCGTCTTCGAGCCAGCGGTAAGGGTCGGCGACTTTGACGCCGTGATAGCTGTCAACGTGATCAACTTTTTTGGTTTTGGGATATTGAAGTTTTTGTTGCGCCGCCGCCGCGAAATAGAGCGAAGCGAGCGCGAACAGGGTGATAGCGAGGGATGTGATCAAAGCTTTCTTCATCATCTGTCCTCCAGGATTCGGTAGGTCCGGTGAATGAGAGTTGTAGAGAATACGGAACAAACGGAATAAACGGAACAAACGGAAAAATCCCTGGAAGACTTTCCGTTTGTTCCGTTAGTTCCGTCTGTTCCGTATTCTCAAAGGGCATCTCAGCCACGCCTTTATGAATTCGCCAGCAGGCACTCAAGCCGCAGCGATCCACAGGTTGTCACATTTTTTGTCTGGTGGAAGCGCGAAAGATAGCACGAAGAAACGCCCGGACGAAGATTGAAATCGCTTTGCCTGCCGCTCAACCGGCGTGCTAATGTGCGCCTATGCGAAGTCGTAAAGCTGCCTCACGTCGCAAAGTCACGCCGGAGATGGTGATCTCCGGTTATCAACAGGGCTATTTCCCGATGGCGCGTGGACGTTTCGGCCACATTGACTGGTTCATGGCCGAGCCGCGCACCATCATCCCGCTCGACGAACGCTTCCACGTCCGCCGCTCGCTGCGCAGAACTATCGGAAAAACCAACTACCAGATCGGGATCAACACCGCCTTCGCTTCCGTCATCCAGGCCTGCTCGCGGCACGACGAAGTGGACAACGAAGAGGTGTGGCTGAGCAACGAGATGATCTCGATCTATTACGAACTGCACCGGCGCGGCTTCGCCCATTCGGTCGAAGTCTGGGATGACGGCCAATTGATCGGCGGGTTGTACGGCGTGTCTTTGAAGGCGGCCTTCTTCGGCGAATCAATGTTCAGCCGTGTCCCGTCGGCCTCGCAGATCGCGCTGGTGGCGTTGGTCGAGCGCTTGCGCGAGCGCGGCTATTTCCTGCTCGACACCCAGATGCGCACGCAGCACGTCGCATTTTTCGGAGCGATTGATCTGACCCACAACGAATACCTGGGCATGCTGGCCGAAGCGATGCTCGATGACCGCAGCTTCACCTAATACCTTCCTTTATCTCGGTGAAAATATCGCAAACGATGCGGGAATATCCCGCAAGGCGGTTTGACAATCTCTCCCCGCGAGCCTAATTTTCCCGGCATGTTCGCCCGACACATCGAAACAAAGCTTCTCGAAGCTTGCGCTGACACGCCGGTTGTGCTGCTCAACGGGGCGCGGCAGACGGGGAAGACCACCCTCGTCCGGCGGCTGGCGCAGGAGAAGCTCGGCGCGTCATACGTGTCGCTCGACGATTTGAGTGTGCTGACATTCGCCCAAAACGATCCGGTCGGATTCATCAACCAACTCCGGAGGCCGGTGGTGATTGATGAAGTCCAGCGCGCGCCCGAAATCTTTCTACCGATCAAGGTCGCAGTGGATTCCAATCGCGTTCCCGGCTCGTTCATTTTGACGGGGTCGGCGAATGTGTTGACGCTGCCCGCACTGGCCGACTCGCTGGTCGGGAGGATCGAGATTCTGACGTTGTGGCCGCTCTCGCAAGGGGAGATCGAGGGGCGGAAAGAGGATTTCATCTCGGCGGTCTTTGCTGAGCAGGCGCCGTGGGCGACGACGCCTTCGCCGCTCGACCGCCAGGACCTGATGGAGAGAATCCTGCTGGGAGGCTTCCCGGCGGTCCGCGAACGCCAGACGGCGGAAGGCCGGCGGCGGTGGCACGAAAGTTACCGCACAACCTTGCTCGAACGCGATGTGAGAGACATCTCGATGATCCGCAGCGTCAGCGAGTTTCCCAAACTGCTCAGCGTGCTGGCCGCCCGGACCAGCTCGCTGCTCAATCTGGCGGACATCTCGCGCAACAGCGGCATCCAGCAGGATACGCTCAAACGCTACTACTCGCTGCTGCAGGCGCTTTTCCTGGTCGTCGAACTGCCCGCCTGGTTTGCGAACCTGGGCAAGCGGCTGATCAAAACGCCGAAGATTGCGCTGGCCGACACCGGGTTGTGGGCGGACATTCTGGGCGTCGAACTCGAACGGCTGCGAAATGATCCGGTGCTGTGGGGACAGTCCCTCGAAAACTTCGTCGTGATGGAATTGCGCAAGCAGAGCGGCTGGAGCAATCGCAACGTGCGGCTCCACCACTTCCGAGATCAGAAAAATCACGAAGTGGACCTGGTGCTGGAAGACCGGGCAGGCGATCTGGTCGGCGTGGAAGTCAAAGGCGCCGCGACCGCCGCCGCTGCCGATTTCAACGGATTGCGCAAGCTGAAAGAGCTGACCGGCCAGCGGTTCAAACGCGGCGTCGTGATCTATACCGGGGCGAACGCAATCGCATTTTCGGAAGGGTTGTGGGCGTTGCCGATCCAGTGTTTGTGGCGCAACCCGTGAGTGGAACAGGAACAGCGGCGGCTGGCTGAATCCGAGATGCCACGAGCTTGTCTCGTGGAGTTTCACGCTGGTTGCTACAGCGGCGGCTGGCTGAATTCGAGATGCCACGAGCTTGTCTCGTGGAGTTTCACGCTGGTTGCTACAGTTTCGAGATGCCACGAGCTTGTCTCGTGGAGTTTCACGCTGGTTGCTACAGCGGCGGCTCGCTGAATTCGAGATGCCACGAGCTTGTCTCGTGGAGTTTCACGCTGCTTGCTAAGGTGCCGATGTAACGTAGCAGCCAGCGTGAAACTCCACGACGCAAGGTCGTGGCATCTCTACCCCAAACGCCGCTACGTAGCAGCCAGCGTGAAACTCCACGACGCAAGGTCGTGGCATCTGAAATTGTCAATGCTCAAAAGGCTTCAAGTCCGTAACTCGAACCTTTCCGCAACCGAGATGACTATTGCTGCCCTCGACATCGGCTCCAATTCCATCCACCTAGTCGTAGTCCAGACCGACCACGAGAAGCCTTTCCGCGTAATCGCCAGCGCCAAAGAAGCCGTGCGGTTGGGGCGCAGCGCGGCGCGCGACGAACGGCTCTCGGCGGCGGCGATGGAGCGGGCGATTGAATGTTTGCGCCGGTTCCGCCGGATGGCGCAATCTCACGGCGCGAAGCAGTTGATCGCCGTGGCCACCAGCGCCGTGCGCGAAGCCGCCAATCGCGACGAATTCATCGCCCGCGCCGCCGAAGAGGCCGGAGTCCACATCGAGACGCTCTCCGGCATCGAAGAAGCCCGGCTGATAGCCCTGGCCGTCTCTGCCCGCCACAAGCAAACCAGCCGGCAGCGCGCGCTCGTCATTGACATCGGCGGCGGCAGCACCGAGTTGGCCGTGATGAAGAACGGCGAGCCTGCGGTGTTGATCTCGTTCAAGCTGGGCGCCGTGCGGATGACCGAACAGTTCGTCAAAAGCGATCCCGCCGGAGAGAAACAGTTGCGGCGGATGCGATCGGAATTGCGCGAGACCATCAGCCGCCGCGCGCCCGAAATCGAAGCCGTTGGTTTCGACGCCTGCTACGGAACTTCGGGCACGATCAACTCGCTCAGCGCGCTCAGTCTGCGGCGGCGGCTGGCCACGGGAGGCGCGCGTCGCCGGTTTGAACCATCGCTGACGCTCGATGAATTGCGCGCGATCAACGAAGAGCTGGCCGACCTGCCGCTCAACGAACGCATCCGCAGCGCGCAACTCAACCGCCAACGCGCCGAGATCATCGTCGCGGGCGGCCAATTGCTCGAAGTGTTGATGGAGACGCTGAACGTCAACGAGCTGGTCTCCTGCGACTGGGCGTTGCGCGAAGGCGTGGTCATCGCGTACCTCGCGCGCCGCATCGAGACGGTCACTGCCTCTCCCGCGCGGTTGGAGCGCGACCCCAGTTTGCGCGGGGCGCTGCAACTGGCGCGGCATTATCAAACCGACCTGAAACACGCGCATCGGGTGGCTTATCTGGCCCAGCAGTTGTTCGACGAATTGCTCCCGCTCCATTCGCTCGGCGGCGAACACCGGCGGCTGCTCACCGGCGCGGCGCTGCTGCACGACATCGGCTACTTCGTCTCGCACTCCGGCCATCACAAACATTCGGCCTACCTGATCCAGAACAGCGAGCTGACCGGCTTCACCACGCAGGAGATAGACCTCATCGCCGCCGTCGCCTTCTACCACCGCGACAACCTGCCCAAAGCCAAACACGAATATTTCGCCGCGCTCGGCGCCGAAGACCGCGAGACCGCGCGGAAACTGGCGGCGCTGCTGCGACTGGCCGACGCGCTCGACCGCGACCACGAAGGCCGCGTCCGCAGCCTGCGTTGCGAGATCGGCCAGGACGAGGTCTCGATCATCGCGCTCTGCTCGCGCGAGACCGAGACGATGCTCTGGCGGCTGGAAGAGCGCGCCGATCTTTTCACCGAGGTCTTCGGCAGGCGGGTGGAGTTGGCGGCGACGTTCGTTCAGGCCGATGCGGAAGAAGTCGGAAAAGAGAAATAACCAATCATCACTTCGTGTATCTCTCCAACACCTCGCGCACGGCGTCGGGCGCGTAGAACTCCTTGACCAGCGATTCGGCGGTGTAGTGATTGAACGTCCCTTCTTCGGTGTAACCCAGGTAGCGCATGCCTTCGGGGCTGGCGTCGAAGCGACCGTCGGGCAACAGATCGAGCCACGCGCCGGGGCCAAAGCTGTAGCGGTAGAGAAAAGTATTGCCCGTCCAGATGTCCCAGAACTGCAAACGTCCCGCCGCGCCCGCCGCGACCAAATACCTGCCGTTCGGCGTAAATGCGATGGTGTAAACCTGCCCCAGGTGGCCTTCAAAAGTCCACAGCAGTTTGCCCGAGGCGACCTGCCAGAGCCTGACCGATTTGTCATCACTCCCGCTAGCCAGCGTCTGGCCGTCCGGCGCAAAGGCCACCGAATTGACAGAGGCTGAGTGCCCGCGGAGCGTGCGCAGAAGTTTGCCCGAGGCGACCTGCCAGAGCTTGACCTTGTTGTCCTGGCTCCCGCTGGCCAGCGTCTGGCCGTCCGGCGCGAAGGCCACCGACTTGACAGTACCCCAGTGGCCCTTGAAAAATCCTTTGAACGAGCGAAGCAGTTTGCCCGAAGCGACCTGCCAGAGCTTGACTGAGAAGTCCTTACTCCCGCTGGCCAGAATCTTGCCATCCGGCGCGAAGGCCACCGGTGAGTAAGCGTCGAGCGAGCAGAGCAATATGCCCGAAGCGACCCGCCAGAGCTTGACCGAGGGCAGCATAGCCATTGAATCACTCTCGGTGTTTCCATATCCCCCGCTGGCCAGCGTCCAGCCATCCGGCGCGAAAGCTAACGAGGAGACACAGAATAAGTGGGCGTCGAGCGAGCGGAGCAATCTGCCCGAAGCGACTTGCCAGAGCTTGACCGAGTGGTCTCCACTCCCGCTGGCCAGCGTCTGGCCGTCCGGCGCGAAGGCCACCGGACTGACAGCGTCTGAGTGATCCTCGAGCGAGCGCAGCAGTCCGCCCGAAGCGACCTGCCAGAGCTTGACCGGGTTGGCTCGACTCCCGCTGACCAGCGTCTGGCCGTCCGGCGCGAAGGCCATTGAATTGATGGAGAGTGAGTGAGCGTCGAGCGAGCGGAGCAGTTTGCCCGAAGCGACCTGCCAGAGCGTGACCGAGCAGTCGTACCCCCCGCTGGCCAGCGTCTGGCCGTCCGGCGCGAAGGCCACTGACAAGACACAGCCTGAGCGAGCTTCAAGCGAGCGGAGCAGTTTGCCCGAAGCGACCTGCCAGAGGTTGACCGAGCAGTCGTCACCCCCGCTAGCCAGCGTCTGGCCGTCCGGCGCGAAGGCTACCGAATTGACAGCGTAGGATAAAGCGACGAGCGAGTGCAGCAATTTGCCCGAACCGACCTGCCAGAGGTTGACCGAGTTGTCTCCACTCCCGCTGGCTAGCGTCTGGCCATCCGGTGCGAAGGCCACCGACAAGACCCAGCCTGAGTGAGCTTCAAGCGAGCGGAGCAGTTTGCCCGAAGCGACCTGCCAGAGCTTGACCGACTTATCCTTGCTCCCGCTGGCCAGAGTTAATCCGTCTGGCGCAAAGGCCACCGACAAGACAGAGGATGAGTGAGCGTCGAGCGAGCGGAGCAATTTGCCCGAAGCGACCTGCCAGAGTTTGACCCAGCCGCCTCGATTCCCGCTGGCCAGCGTTTGGCCGTCCGGCGCGAAGGCTACCGAATAGGCATATGATGGGTGAGCATCGAGCGAGCGGAGTAGTCTGCCCGAAGCGACCTGCCAGAGCTTGACCGGGTTGGCTCGACTACCACTGGCCAGCGTCTGGCCGTCCGGCGCGAAGGCCACTGAGCTGACAGCGTCTGAGTGAGCGTCGAGCAAGCGCAGCAACGCGCCGTCGCTTGTCTGGTAGAGCCGGATCACGCCGTCGCCGCTTCCGGCGGCGATGATAGCTCCATTGGGGCTGACGGCGATGGCATTTATGCCGCCGCTGGGGACTAGTTGAACCACTGGGCGCAACAACTCAACGTCGATTCCAGTACAAGTTTTCATCGGTTTTTTCTCGGGGAATTGAATTCCTGCCGCTAGACGACCTCTGCGTTCGACCGCTGCCGCAGTTCGCGGTAAAGCTCGGTCTCGACTTCGGAAAGGCGCGGGCCTTCGCCGATGACTTTGACCTGTTCGTTGCGGTCTTTGAAGTAATGCGTGCGGCAGGTGATGACGACTTTGCCTTGAAGCTCGGCGGCGCGGCTCAGCTCGCGGAAATTGCTCTGCGTCACGTCCCAGCGCACGCGGTCGGCCATCTCGTCGAAAGCGTCGAAGAACAGGATGATCTTGCCCAGCCTCACCAGATGCTCGAAGCGCGTGAAGTTGATGTCGCGCAAGCCCCGCTGGCTGAAGTGGCTGATGACGATGCCTTCCAGCGAAAGCTCCTTGCGCACGTCCTTGAGCGGGATGAGCACCGGCGCGGGATGGCGCAGCGGATCGTCACGGAAGCTGCGCGCCAGGTTGTAAGCCAGAAAGCTGGCCAGCGTGGTCTTGCCCGTGCCCAGATCGCCGAGCACGACAAGCTGATTCCTGCGCTCTTCGCCGAGCCATTTGCTCAGATGAGCCAACGCCGGCATCCGCTCGTAAACGATGTCGGTGACCAGATCGGGTCGAATGAACCAATCCTCGCCGTTCCACTTTTCGCTGGCCAACTTTTCGTAATCGGCGATCAGGCCGTCAGCGTAGTTGTCGAGCGGGACGAGTTCGCGCAGCAGTTCGGCGTAGGTGACGCAATCAACACCCGATCCTTCAAGCGCCGTGCGAGTGTCGGCGGCAAAACCTTGCGAAGAGACGGCGATCCAGCGGTGGCGCGGCAATTTCTTCTGAGCGAGGTTTTGCTGGGCGAGAATCTGATTGCGTTCTTCCGAGGTGATGCGTTTGTCTTTGCATTCGACGATGAATTCGATGCTCGCGCCGCCGAGCTTTTGCTGGATGGCCAGATCAATTTGGATGCCGCTGAGTTCGATTTCCTGCTTCGCCTCGAAACCCAGCAGGCGATAGAGCGTGGCGATTTCGTCTTCAAAGCGTTTGCCTCTGGCGTAACTGCGCCGCCCGCGTTCAGCCGGATCGAGTTTGTGTTCGCGGAATTCGATCTCTTCCTCGCGGGCGAATTCGCGGCGCGGCAGATCGAGGGCTTCGATCAATTGGCGCAGGCGCAACTCGAAATCATCGGGATTGCGAAAGTCGAGTTGAACGAGGTTGAGGAATGTCGGCGGGACATCGCAGTCTTCGATCAACAGCGGGATCAACGGACGGTCGCTGGCGAGCACGCTCTTGTGCTGTTGGCTGAAGCTTTCGGCCAACGTCCAGGTCTTGTCGTCACGAAAATAGTTCGCGCTCCACACCGCCACCATCTTGCGCGAACGTTTCAAACCATCGTTCAACCGCGCCAGCAGGTGATCGCCGGGTTGGAGTTCCCACTGGTCAAACCACACGCGGATGCTGGCGTTGCGCAAACGTTCGGCCAGCATTTCGCACCAGACTTTGTCTTCGCTGGCGTGGCTGAGAAAGAGGTCGTAGTCGTGATCGGACATAAGGCTGCCTCGGAAAAGAGTTCGATTTGAAACCCTCGGAGCGCGGGAACTTGAGACGCCGCTGGCAAATTCAGAAAACGAAGCCTTCGTGCAGACCGGGCAGAATCACTGTAGCCCGTTCAAGCCGCTTCTGGCACGGCATCATCCAGTGGTTCAAGCCGTTGTTCGTAATCCTCAATGAGGCGCGTCAACAGCGCAAGCAGTTTTTCTTCTTCCGGGCTGAGACGATTTTCCCTGATGCCTTTGGTCACCAGGCGGTTGACCTCTTCCGTCAAACGTTCCAACTCGGCGTCATCTGCAATCACGCTCGGTCGCGTGGCGGCGAGTAAAGCCCCATATTTGTAGTCGTCAACATTCGCAATCATTTTTCCAGCTTCCTTTGGAAATGTGTGTCTTTCACACTGAATTGTCAACGCCAATTACTGGCCAAAAACATTGCCCAAATTCACCCCGCCGCCGGAGCCTTGTGACGGGAAGAATGGTTTGAGCAATCCGGCGAACGCCGCCAGGTTGCGCGTCTGGATCAGAATCTCGCCCGGCCCCGCGAATTCGGCCACGATGCCTTCGCCGCTCACCATGCTGCGGAACCATCCGGCGCTCGAAGCCTTGCGCAATTCGTATTGCATCTGGCCTTCCCACGCGACCAGATGGCCTGTGTCAACGACGTACCGCTCGCCGTAATTCAACTTCTTGCGATGGATCGCGCCGAACGACGAGACGAGCAGCAGGCCCGATCCCTGCACCTGCAGGACGAACAACCCTTCGCCGCCGAAGAACGATCTCGATCCGCCCCAGGTCGTGTCGGTCGTCAGGCTGGTGTCGCCTGCGAGGTAGGAACTGGATTGAACTTTGAAGATCTGGTTGTTCATCTCAATGGCGGCGACATCGCCGGGAGCGCCCGGAGCGAAAGTCACTTCGCCGGGGCCGCCGCGCGCCGTGAAGGTCGAAACGAAGGCAGTTTCGCCGCCGACCGCGCGCTTCAACGCGCCCATCAATCCGCCTTTCATCTGCGACTGCAAATCAATGTTGCCGGACATCGAAACCATCGCGCCGGCTTCGGCTTGGATTGATTGTTCGGCTTGCAATTTCACGACGGCTAGCGCGAAAGCGCCTTGATAGAGAATCTCGAAGCTGTAACCGCGCCCGCTGCCACGACCGTCGGTGTCAATTTTGATGCCGCCTGACGGGCTGGCGTAACCAGCATTGGGAGGCGGCGCCGCGCCGGGCGTCGCGCCCAGGCTTGACCCACAGACGCTGCAAAATCTGGCGTCATTCGGAAGATTCGTTCCACATTTCGGACAATTCATATCTGTTTCCTCCTGTTTGAAATTGTCATTTTAAATCAAAGCGAATCACTCACCGCGCGCGCGAAATCGCCGAGTTGGCCTCTGATCACGACGCTGGCCATCGCATCATAATCGGTCGGTTCGCGGTTGACGATGATCAGCTTCGCGCCGTTGGAGATGGCGGTCTGCGGCAATTGCGCCGCCGGATAAACGACCAGCGACGAGCCGAGCGCCAGCATCAGGTCGCATCTTTGCGTGGCTTCGACCGCGCGATCCCACACGTCGAACGGGAGCAAGTCCCCGAAAAGCACCACGTCGGGTTTGATCGGGGATTGGCATTTTATGCAGGCAGGCAACTTAATCTCGCCTAACTCAATCTGACGATAGAAATCCGACATCTGGTAAGCTGCGCGGCAATTGACGCAATGGCCGGTTCGGAAATTGCCGTGGATTTCATAAACGGTTTGCGAACCGGCGGCTTGATGCAATCCATCAATGTTTTGGGTGATGACGGCGGTGAGTTTGCCCTGAGCTTCGAGTTCGGCCAGCAGGCGATGGGCTGCCGTCGGTTCAGCTCTGTGAATGTTGGGCAGCATTTGCAACGAGGCTTGGTAGAAGGCCGCAGGGTCGCGGCGAAATCCCGTGGAAGACATCAACTCCATCAACTCTTCGTTCTCCCACAGTCCGCCTTTGCTGCGGAAATCTGGGATGCCGGCTTCAGTGCTGATGCCGGCGCCGGAGAAGGCGACGATGCAGCGCGATGCGCGGATGAGCGCGACGGCTTGTTCCAGCGGTGTTGGCATATCGAGTCCTTCCTGTGACCTTACGGAGCGATTTTGCTCAAGGTTGACAATGCGGGCAAGCGCGCTAAGATAGCGGCTACATTATTCACATCGTTGTTTCGTTGGCTATTATCTTCACAAAACAAAAGCCGACCCCCGACGGAAGATCAATCATTGAATCTCGATTTTAAAAGTATTTAGAGGGGTGCCTATTTATGTCACAGAGGTCAAAGTCTGTCATCTTGCTCTTAAATTTCCTGCTGGTTTTTTCGCAATTGATTTTGCCGGCGCCGGCGTTCGCGTATGGATCAATCAATACGGGCAACATAAACGTGTTGGAACCCGACACGATCACCGGGACCTTGGAAGGCCGCGTGATTGATCCCGGCGGATTGCCATTGGCGGACGTGCGCATCCGCGTTATTAACGATGAGACAGGCAATCAACGCTCGACCAGGACCAATTCACAGGGGTTTTACCAGATCGCTCTCTTACCGCTCGGCCTTTACCGGATCCAGGCCACAAAAGAGGGTTTTGTGCTCGTGGTGGCTGCCAGAGAACCGATCAAGATTCAGCTCAACAAAAAGTTCGTGACCGTGCCCGACATTGTCCTCGGGCCGACACCGACCATCGCCCAGACCCAACCGACTCCGGCTCCAACTCCAACTCCGGCTCCCGCGCCCGCTCCGGTAGCTCAGAAGGAAGAGACCGGCCAGTTGACCAACCAGATTGACGCGACGCGGCGATCGAACTCCGACGAACAGTTGGTCGCGTTGTTGCCGCTCGCCGGCTCGCGCAGCTTCGACGATCTGGCGCTGCTCGCCGCGGGCGTCGCGCCTCCACCGCAAGTCAAAGGCGTGGCCGGCCCCGGCATCGGCGCAGGCATCGGCACCGCAGGCCAGTTTTCGGTCAACGGCCAGCGCGCCCGCTCGAACAATTTTACGGTTGACGGTTCGGACAACAACGACGAAGACGTGGGCGTGCGGCGGCAAGGCTTTGTCGCTTTAACGCCGCAGAGCATCGAGAGCATCAAGGAGATTCAGATCGTCACGCACCTGTGGGATTCCGAACATGGGCGCAGCGCCGGATCGCAGGTCAACGCCGTGTCGAAATCGGGCACGAATCAGGTCCACGGCCAACTCTACGATTTCTTCAATCACTCGGCGCTCAACGCGCGCAACTTTTTCGATTACTCCGACGACAAGGTCAAAAGTTTTCCATTGACCGCCGTGGCGGTTGACCGCTTCATCAACGGCCAGCCGAATATCACCCGCGTCTTTCCGGTCACCCTCAGGAACAACAGCCTCGAACAGCCCGTGCCCATCGTTCAACGCAACCCGTCGCAAGGCAAAGACCGGTTCCAGCGGAATCAAGGCGGTGGCGTGATCGGGTTCCCGATCGTTCGCGACAAGACCTTCTTCTTCGGATCGTTCGAGCGGCAGGACATCAAGGCGCGGCAGGAAACACATTTCGCCGTACCTACAGTCGCGCAGCGCGGCTTCCTGAATTTCGGCGCCACCGGCTTTGGCGCGCCCGACCGCCTCGGGCAAAGGCGGTTTTTCAATCCGACCTCAATCGCGGGCGATGCGGTATTTTCGCTCTACCCGTTTCCGAACCATCCGGTCGGGCCTTACGGCGCGAACACGTTCACGCAAGTGCTGCCCGCCGACGCGCACGCGACCATCTATTCGCTCAAGCTCGATCACAATTTCAAGCTCTTTGGCCCGGAAGTGACGCACGCCTTCACCGCGCGTTACAACTTCACCGACGACGAGCGGCAAATCCCGGCGGTCGGCGGCGCGATTTTTTCGGGCGTGATTCCGAATGTGAGGACGCAGAACCTGTCGCTGTTCTTGAACAGCCAGCTTTCGCCCTCGAAAGCCAATCAGATTCGCGCCAGCTACGGTCGCACCGCCTTGACGTTCGCCGAAAACCGCGACCCTTACTTGAGGCCATCGAAGCTGCTGCCGAACGAGAAGTTCCTGCTCAACGCGCCGGTTGTCGGTAACCTGAGCACGCCGGACTTCCCGGTCAATTTCGTTGATTACCGGCCCGTCGGGGCAGTCACCGAAGATCAACTGGCGACGGTCGGTCAGTTGACAGTTCATCCTTTCAGCCCGGTGGGACTGGATGTTTATCTGTTCCCTCAATCGCGGGCGAACAACACGATTCAGGTCGCCGACACCTTCACCTTGTTCAGCGCTGAGCACGCGAACAAATTCGGCTTCGACATTCGCCGCACGCAGCTCAACAGCGTTCTCAATCGCAATTTCCGCCCCCAGGTGACCTTCGGCGGATCACCCGATCTATCGCAGCTTTTCCCGGGGGCGCCGATCCCGAATATCAGCCAATCCGGCCCGACGCCGGGATTCCTCAGCGGCTCTGACCTGGCCAGCCTGGGCATCCCGACGGGCATCTTTCAATCGCTGGCCATTGGCACGCCCGATTCGACGATTGGGCTGCGGTTCTGGCAATTCAACTTTTTCGCCAACGACAACTGGCGCGCGCGGCGTGGGCTGACGCTCGATTACGGCGCGCGTTACGAAGTCAATACTGTGCCGCGAGAGGTCAACGGCCGGATCGAGAAGACCTTCGGACTTTCTCAGCTTCCGGCGGCGGACCCGAACGTGATCATCGCCGCGCCGTTCACCAATGGCAGTGTGACTTTCAGAAATCAGGCTTTGCTCAATTCGTTCAACGCCACCATCGGGGCGCTGCGCAATCAGATCGGCGACCGCGACCGAATTTTCGATCCCGACCGCAACAACCTCGGCGGGCACTTCGGATTCGCCTGGGACCCGTTAGCCGGCAATCGTGACCAGGCGGGCCGGACGGTGGTGCGTGGGGGCTTCGGCGTTTATCACGATCTGACGCTGGGCAGCGTGGTGAGCCAATCGCGCAACGTTTTTCCGACCTTCCTCCCGTTCAACGTTGACGCCAACACGTTTGCCTATGCGCAGAGAGCGTTCTTCATTCCCAGCTCGTTGGGAATCTACGGCATCTTCAACCCGCGTTACATTCCTCTGGACTTCATCAATCAGGGCAGGATCACGCAGATGGGATTGATCAGACCCGATAATTTGAATGCGCTTCAGGCGCCGTCCGGGACTTTGCCGCTGGTGCTTGGCCTATTTTTCGACCCGGCGGCTGCGGGCGGGCGGCCCTCGGGCGGCGGTATCGCCTACACGCTGCCGGACGAAAAGCTGCGTTCGCCCTACACGCTGCAATACAACCTGCAGATCGAGCGCGAGCTATTCAAAGACTTCCTGGTCAATCTCGCCTACGCCGGCGCGCGCGGCGTGAAGTTGACGCGCTTCCGCACGCCGAATGGTGGGCCGAATTCAGTGACGGTGCCGATTGATCCGCTGGGATTGACCCCTGTTCCGATCTTGGCGTTTGCGCTGCCGCCGCTCTCCAACCTCGATGCGAGCTTGCCGACACGTCCGAACCCGTTGCTCGGCGCCTACACGGTCTTCGATTCATCGGCGGCGTCGAACTATCATTCGTTGCAGACGACGTTGACCAAGCGGTTTGCGCAGGGCTATCAGCTCTCGGCGGCTTACACCTGGTCGCACGCGATTGACGACGTGTCGGACGTTTTCGACGTGGCCGGAGCTTCCGTGCTGCCGCAGGACGACCGCGCGCTGCGCCTCGAACGGGGCGACGCCAACTTCGACGTTCGGCGCCGCTTCGCGCTGAGCGCCATCGGCAATCTGCCCTTCCTCAACCGGTTCAATAACGACAAAGGCGTCTCGGGATTTCTGTTCGGCGGATGGCAGTTCTCGTCGTTTATAACCTTCCAGACCGGACAGCCGTATACGGTCAACACGAGTTACGACATTAATCTCGACGGGAATTTCACCGATCGCATTGACACTGTGAGCGGATTGACGGAGATTGACAGCCGTCAGCAGAGATTGCGACTGGCGGCCCCCTCGATCAGCTTGCTGGCGGCGCTGGGCGCTAATGGACGGGTCGGACGCAACACGTTTCGCGCGAGCGGTGTGGCGAAGACGGATTTCGCGCTGGTCAAAAATTTTACTGTGCGGCAAGGCCAATTTGTGGTATTTCGTGTCGAGGCGTTCAACGTCTGGAACCGCACTCATTTCGCCATTCCGGTTCGTGTCCTGGAAGCGCCCAGCTTCGGCAGTTCGGTTGATACGCTCATCAACCCGCGTCAGATACAATTTGCCCTGAAGTACATTTTTTAGAATCGTTTGCCCCGAATTACCTGTTTTCTAACGAGGTGGGACATCATGAAACTCATTAAAACGACCGCATTAGCGTTCGTCTTCATCACCCTGATAGCTCTGGCCGCAGCGGCGCAGACCGTCTTCGTTTCCAACGCGGCTTCGGGGGACTATTCGCCATTTAATGGCGCAGTCGCGCGCGGCTCATTGCAGACTTTCTACATCTCGCCGCCCATGACGAACGAGACTCTCAATTTTAGTCAGCCGGTCGAAGAGACGCCGGGCGGAGCGTTCATCCGCTTGAATAACTGCGCGCCGGACAGGTCGCTCAAAGTGCGGATTCTCTCCGTCTACACGGTTGGGAGCGGCCCGCTGGCTTACAATCAGTTCACCGTCTACGTTCCCAACGCGGTTGGTGATGAGCCATTCGGCGCCTGTCCGGACCCGGATGTCTTCACGTTTGAGAACTTCACCTTTCATCCGAAGGCCGGTTTCGGCAATGAGTTCACCAAGCTAGCGACGAGGGCGCCGTTTTTCCCCGGTATCTTCTCGGTGGATGGCGCTGGAGCGAGCGTGCCGAGAGGTTTTCACTATAACGCCACGACCCAGGTGGTCACGACGTTCAGTAACTGCAACAATACGCCTTCGGCTTGCCCTGTGAGCACCGGCGGCGCGCAGAATTATCTGATCTTATACACGACCGGAGGCGAGACGCTTGCGTGCAACGAAAACGGCGGTTACAAATGTTCGGTCGAGTATAACGTGCCGCGCTTCAGGCTGAACGGTGTGGAGCAGCCACTGATCTATTACAACTTCGTCCCCGGTTATTATGGCCTGGAACAAGCCAACGTGCTGATCAAACCCGGAACGGCGGCGGGAACTTACTCCCTGACGATCACTGCGCCGCCGCCCGGTTACGCCAGCAGCCGGGCGCTGACGGTCAGGCTTGGCCCGGCGAACTAACAATTTGTTGTACATTTCCGCAGGAGTCATTCAAGTCGCTATGCGACTCCCCGAAAGAATGAAAATCAAAGCGGTGCGCCCGCGTCCTCGCGGGCAGGCTCAATGACGCGCCTGTCCGCGAGAACGCGGGCGCATTGTTTTTTAGCCGGAGAAAGTCATCCTTTATGAGCATCATTACCAAGGTTCATTCCCGTGAAATTCTGGATTCGCGCGGCAACCCGACGGTCGAGGCTGAGGTTACGCTTGACAGCGGAGTTATCGGGCGCGCCGCCGTGCCTTCTGGCGCTTCGACCGGCGAGAACGAGGCGGTCGAATTGCGCGACGGCGACAAAGTCCGTTACCTCGGCAAAGGCGTCAAATTAGCCGTCGAACACGTCAATAAATTCATCGCCAACGCCATCATTGATAAAGACGCATTCAATCAGGCGGAGATTGATCACACGATGATTGACCTGGACGCCACGCCGAACAAATCAAAGCTCGGCGCCAACGCCATTCTCGCTGTCTCGCTGGCCACGGCGCGCGCGGCGGCTGAAGAGCTTGAGGTTCCCCTCTATCGTTACATCGGCGGCGCGAACGCCCGCACGCTGCCCGTCCCGCTGATGAACATCCTCAACGGCGGGGCGCACGCCGACAACAACGTGGATTTTCAGGAGTTCATGATCGCCCCCGCCGGAGCGCCCTCTTTCGCCGAAGCCCTGCGCTGGGGCGCCGAAGTCTTCCACACGTTGAAAGGCGTGTTGAAGAAACGCGGTTATTCGACCGCCGTCGGCGACGAGGGCGGATTCGCTCCGAGTTTGAAGTCGAACGACGAAGCGATCGAGGTGATTCTGGAAGCCATCGAAGCGGCCGGTTACGCGGCGGGCGAACAGATCGCCATCGCGCTCGATCCCGCTTCATCGGAGTTTTTCGACGAAGGTCACTACGTCTTCAAAAAATCCGACGGGCGCAGATTGAGTTCGGAAGAGATGGTCCAGTTCTGGGTCAACTGGGTGAAGCAGTACCCGATCATCTCCATCGAGGACGGGCTGGCCGAAAGCGATTGGGATGGATGGGCGACATTGACTGGCGAGCTGGGCGACACGGTGCAACTGGTCGGCGACGACTTGTTCGTGACCAACACGCAATATCTGGATCGCGGCATCGAAGAGATCGTGGCCAATTCGATTCTGGTCAAGGTCAATCAGATCGGCACGCTGACCGAGACGCTCGATACCATCGAGATGGCGAAGACGAACAATTACACCGCCATCATCTCGCACCGTTCGGGCGAGACTGAAGACACGTTTATCGCCGACCTGGCCGTGGCGACCAACGCCGGGCAGATCAAGACCGGATCGGCTTCGCGCACGGATCGAGTGGCGAAATACAATCAATTGCTGAGAATCGAGGAGGAACTGGGCGCGGCGGCGCGCTACCACGGCTTCGCGTCGTTCTACCAGCTTGAGTTGAGCGCGTTGAACTTTCCGGTGAAGCTCAGGCCGGCGAGAAGGTGAAGCGGTAGATCGGCGAAATAACAAAGGGCGCGAAGAAGATCGAGAACTCTTCTTCGCGCCCTTCGCATTTCAGAATCTTTGTCGAGCTACGCCGGCTGGAGCTTGGCGACTTTGATCTCGGCGAGCAACTCACGCCGGATGAAGTCGAGCTTTTCAGCCATCACCGTCAGACGTGTGTCCACGTCGCTCTTGATTGCCGCCAGACGTGTGTCCACCCCGCTTTCCATCCGGACGAAATCAGCCGAGAGAGTCTCTTCCACACGCCGGATTTCAGCCGCCAACTCGCGGCGGAAGGCCTCGATCAGGGTGTTCGTTTGCGCGAGTTTGTCTTCGACATTGGTGATCCTTTGGTCGGTCAGATCAGACCTTGATCTGATGCTCTCTTTGATCGCCGCCGTCTCCACGTCGAGTTTCTGTTCGAGGGCAATGAGCTTCGTGTTAAATAAAAGTTCAAGGGCGGCAATCCTCGTATCAGTCAATTGTCTGAGGGCAGCGACTTCAGACCTGACAGCAGCGACTTCCACAGTGAGCGCCTTGATGTCGCCCCGGATCGCTTCGAGCTGAGGCGCGACAAAATCCTGCAACAGTTTTTTGATTTGTTCGATCATAGCGCGCATTCTTCGCCCGCTGATCACCCTTGTCAAGCCTTGACCAGTAACTTACTCGATGATCAGCATCGGCGTCGCCGACCCGCCACCCGCCGTCACATTCAACAACGCCGAAGGCGAAAGCCTCACTCCCGCGCCTTCGATCTCATCGCCACACCAGGTGTAAGGATCGAAGTCAACATACCGGTCTTCAAAGACGATCCGGTCATCGGCCAGCGTCGGGAACGGTTGCTGCAAAATCTCCACCCGCTCTTGCACGACGAACGATGTGATCAGGGCGTCTTTGACTGCTTGCCGCCAGTCGTCGTCGCTGCATTGCCATCCCAGCGTCACGCCGCGCCCGCCGTAATCGCCATTGGGTTTCAGCACCAGACTGTCACGATGAGACAAGACGAAGTCAACCAGATCAATCCGCCTTTTACGGTAGGTCGTGAAGCCTTCGCGCAAAACGCGAGTCCAGGGGATGTGGCGGCGCAACGCGGCGATCTCGTCCGCTGAGAAGAGATGTTCGCGAGCCGGATCCTCGAGCAGCGCAAACAGAGCTTTCTTGTACAGCATTTGCACGCGGAATGAATTGATGACGCATACGGCTCGGTCGCGCGCCGCACGAACCAGAGGATGATTCAATCCGCCGCGCGAGAGCAATTCGCCGGTGATGACGCGCTTGTAGACGATGTTGATCTGAAAGTTCCCTGCACGCAGCCATCCGCCGCGATACTCCAGCTCGTTCGGATCGGCGATGATCGCCGGATAGCCCATTGATTCAAAGTATTCGCGGCAGATTTCAAACTCGGCTCGCGTTTTGACCTCGTTCCAATCAACGATGGCGATCCGCGGGTGATCGCGCCCGCCCCATTCGTGATAGCAATCGAGCAGCGTTCGCAGAAGGCGTGGCCTGATCGGGATGCGGCGCAGCGGATAATCGCGGGCGAATTCGCGGAGGACCTCCATCTCCAGGAAAATCTCGCTGAGCGCGTCGCCGTAAAGCAGCCCGCCGGGCGAGTCGGCGTTGTATTCGACGAAATGAAAATCGCCGCGCGAATCCAGGAAGGCGTCCAACCGCCCGCTCGCGTCCGGCGCGCTGAATCCGGGGTCAATCGCAATCAGTTGCTCTTCTTCCGGCGTCAGCCCCATCTCGGCGCGCAATTTTTCATCGGCCATCAGCGCGCGGTAAAGCTTTTCAATCGCCGAGAGCGTGAGCGTCGAGTCGCGTTTGACGTAATCGTATTCGGACGCCGCGATGAACATCGGGCGCAACACGGCGCAGATCGGACGTCCGCCGAACGTCAGGTTGTACCTGGCCGTTCCTTCGCTCAACTTTTCCAGCGCGTCATCAGCGAGCGGGCCGTCGAGCAGCGAATGGTAATGTTTGATCGCGTCCTCAGTCATTGTTTGCGCTTGGTTATCATCAAGGCGTGCCTTATATTACCGCAACCGCAAAATTACATCACAATGCAGGAGTCTTCTGGTGTCAATTCGTAATGCAGTCATTCCCGTGGCCGGATTGGGCACACGGTTGCTTCCGGCCACGAAATCGCAGCCGAAAGAGATGCTGCCGGTCGGCAAAAAACCGATTGTCCAATACATCGTCGAAGAGCTTCACCTCTGCGGCATCGAGCGCGCTCTGTTCGTCACCGGGCGCGGCAAAAGCTCCATCGAAGATCATTTCGACGACGACCCCGATCTGATTCGCACGTTGCGCGAAACTGGCAAAGAGGATTTGCTCGAAGAGTTGCAATACGAGCGGATGGGCGTTCATTTCCTCTACACGCGGCAACGGCGGCAGCGCGGATTAGGGGATGCGGTTTTGTGCGCCGAACACTTTGCGGGCAACGAGCCATTCGTCGTCGCGCTGGGCGATTCGATCATCGGCCGCCACAAACCGTCGCTGATCGTCCAGCGATTGATCGCGGCCTTCGAGGCTCACGAAGCCTCGTGCGCCATCGCCGTTGAAGAAGTGCCGATGGATCAGGTCTCGATGTACGGCGTCGTCAAACCTTCGTCGGACGCGGAGGTCTTCGAGATCACCGATCTGATTGAAAAACCCCGCCGCGAAGAGGCGCCGAGCAATTGGGCCATCGCCGGCCGGTACGTCTTCGCGCCCAGCCTTTTCTCCGCCATCAAGCGCACAGATTTCGATCATCGCGGCGAATTGCAGTTGACCGACGCGATCCGGTTGATGCTGGGCGCGGGCGAGCGCGTGGTTGGCGTCCGGCTGCCGCGCGCAGAGAAGCGTTACGACATCGGCAATTTTGAAAGTTATTTTGAAACGTTCGTCGAATTCGCGTTGACCGATCCCGAATTCGGCCCGCAATTGCGCGAGCGCGTGAAGGAGTTGATGGGTGAGAATCTTTAAGACCAAAGCCTATGCGCGCGCCGGTCTGGTCGGCAATCCTTCCGATGGTTACCACGGCAAAACGATCAGCCTGATCGTCAAAAACTTCAGCGCCGAGGTGGTGATCTACGAATGGCCGGAGCTGGAGATCATCCCCACGCAGCAGGATCAATGTAAGTTCGACGGTCTCAGGGATTTTCTGCGCGATCAGCGGCTCAACGGTTATTACGGCGGGATGCGTTTGATCAAAGCCTCGATCAAACGCTTCGCCGAATATTGCGAGCGAAAGGGAGTTGAACTGCCGGCGGAAAACTTCTCGCTGCGGTACTCGTCGAACATTCCGCGACAGGTCGGTCTGGCGGGGTCGAGCGCGATTGTCACCGCGACGATGCGGGCGCTGTGCGGCTTTTACGGCGTAACGATCCCGAAAGAGATTCTGCCGGGGCTGATCCTGTCGGTCGAAAAAGACGAACTGAGCATCAGCGCCGGATTGCAGGATCGCGTCGCGCAGGTGTACGAAGGTCTGACTTACATGGACTTCGACCGAGAATTCATGGATGAACACGGGCACGGACGCTACGAACCGCTCGATCCGGGGCTGCTGCCGCCGCTTTACATCGCTTACCAGACGGAGTTGGCCGAATCGTCTGAGGTCTTTCACAATGACATCCGCAAGCGTTACGATGCTGGCGAACGCAAAGTGATTGACGCGATGACGACCATCGCCGATCTGGCTTCCCAGGCGCGCCCGTGTCTGCTCGAACGCGATTACGAAACCCTGGCGCAGTTGATGAACAAAAATTTCGACGCGCGCCGCTCGATTTACAACCTCAACCCGAAACACATCAGGATGGTCGAACTGGCGCGCGGGATTGGGGCTTCGGCGCAATTCGCCGGATCGGGCGGTTCGGTCGTCGGCGCTTACCGTGACGAAGCGATGTTTAAGCAATTGAAGCGCGCCTTCGAAGCCGAAAGCTGCGCAGTCATCAAACCGATTATTGAATAAAACCGAATCGAGAACCTTATGAGTGGAATGAAATTTCGATTGCAGTGCTCAAATTGCAACGCGACCTTTTTCTCAACCGATCGCCGCGCGCGATACTGTCCGAAGTGCGTCAGCAAACGCGCGGGGAAGCCTGCCTCCACCGCATCCAAACCTGGCCCTGCCAAACCCGGCCCTGCTGACAAACCGCCCGCCAAACGCTTTGAACCCAGACCCGCTCGCAAACCGAATGCGGCGCCCAAGCCGCCCAAAGAGCAAGTGAAACGCCCGCCGAAAGTCGCTGAGTTAACTCCCGAACTACGTGAGCAGATCAAGCAGGTCTACGGGCAGCAATTTGCCGGGAGCGAACAGCCGTTGAAGGAGATCATCATTCAAATTTCCGACAACCTGTGGGTGACGCGCAGAGCCGTCGGCCAGGTGATTAATAAAGTCCTGAACCCGGACGTGGTCGTCTCGCCGGAACAGAAGGCGCGCGTGATCGAAATGTACAAAGGCTATGTCGAGCGCAGTGAACGGCCGGAAAAGGGGCGGCGAAACACCATTGGCCAGGCGCTGGGCATTCCGTTCCGGCAGGTCAGAGACATCGTTTACGAATGGTCGAAAACGCAGTACTCAGCGTCGCCCACGCCCGACCTTTCCCGCGAGCAGAAGTTCGAGATGGAAAAAATTTACTGGAATGAACTCGACCAAAAACGCTACCCCCTCGGCGAATTGCCCGCGAAGATAGCCGAGCAGGTCGGATTCGCCTCGGCTTATCAAGTGTCTCGCTGGCTCGACATGCTCTACGACGATGAAAGCAAATTCGCCAACGTCGCCGATGTTCCGCCGGAGACCGAACAACGAATTCAGGAAGCCTACCGGCAATATCTGGCCGCGCCGCAGCCGCCGGAGCACGGGCTGCATTTCACCATCGCCAGCCAGGTCGGCGAGGTCAACCAACGTCAGGTGCATAAAGTTTTGCAGCGTTACAGATACCGGCGACGCGATGAATATCCGTTGAAGTGAATCCAAGCCAGTTAGAGCCATACCTGCTGCTGCTTTACAACCGCGTCCCTCTCATCGGCGGATGGATGCGGCGTTACGCGGCGCGCGCTCTGGTGGCGGAAGGCTCGCCAGTTGCCGTGGGCGCGCTGGCCGGCGCCGTAGCGCGCAGCGAAGACAGGCGCGTGCGCGCCATTGCGCTTGAAGCTATCGGTCAGATCACCAAGCCGAGTTGCATTGACGCGGTCTGCGTTGTGTGGGCCGCGACGCGGCAGCCCGATCTGGCCGCTCTGATCGCCGAACGACAGTGGGTAGCCTCTGCTCCGATTGAAATCAAAACGCTGAGCGCGCTGCTCGCCAAACGCCTGACAAACATCACGCGCAGCGGCCCGGCGATAGTTCAACCGCTGGTCGCAGCCTGCCTGGATCAAGACGCCGGGATAGCCGGGCAAGCGAGCCTCGCGCTCGGCAATCTCACCAATCCGAAAACGCGGGCGGCAGCCGCCGATCACCTCTGCCAGCAATGGGCTGCGACGCGAGCGCCGCAACTGGAAGAGATCATGCTGCGCGAGCGGTTTGTCGCCGCCGAGCCGCCCGCCGCTCGCGCGCTGAGCGCGCTCAATAATCAACAACCCGAATTGCTCCTGGAATCCGGCGCCGAAATCGTCGAGCCGCTCGCGCAAGCCGTTGGCGACCGCGACGAGATGATCGCCGGGCAGGCGCGGCTTGCGCTCCGACAATTGAAGAATCCCGAAGCGAAGGATGAAGTGTGCCGCCTGGTCGTTGAGCGGGATGATCCGGTGGCGCGCGCGGCGGCGTTGGAGGCCGATTACGCGCCGCGCGACGAGCATCAGCGCGCGCTCTTCTTTTTTCTGACCGAGCAGTGGGAGCGTTACGAGGCGCTGGATTTCGACCGCCGATTGCTGCGCGCGGTTTACGAAGCGGCGGATGCCGGTTTGCGCCAGCGCATCACCGAGAAGCTGCGCGCGGCGGGGCGCGCCGATTTCCTGACCGTGATTGCGGGCGGCGATTACCGCTCGCGCGCCGCCGTGATGTCGCCTGCCGAGGCCGACTTCCTCGTCCAGATGCTGGCCGCGCACAAAGAATGGGCGAAGCTCTGGACGCTCGCCTTCGATCTGCCATTCAGTTCCAGCGCGCGCATCGTCCAACTGCTCGCTCAAGCCGGATGGAGGCCGGAGTCGGGCGACGAGCAGGAAGCGCTGGCGCAATTGACGGAACTGGCCGCGACCGAGATGGCGATGTCGAGCGAAGAGATCAGCCGCTTCCTGCCGCCCGCGATTGAACGCGCCCGCGTGCGCGTCGCCGGGCGAGTCAACGACGTGGCCTTCGCGCCCAACCGTCAGGTCATCGCCATCGGCACGGGCCAACGCAAAGTCGCGCTGTGGAACTTCCAGCGCGGCGCGATGGAGCGGGCGCTGGACGGGTTCAATCACGCGCTGGGCCGGGTCGTCTTTCTGGCGGACGGGACGCTGCTCTGCGCCGAGCGGACCAAGGCGGAAGAGCCGTGCGCGATTCGCGGCTGGCGCGACGGCCGCAATTTCACACTGGCAGAGCATCGCGGTTCGGTCACGGCGCTGGAACCGGTCGGCGAATCGCACGCGCTGACGGCGGGACGCGATCACAGCGTCGCGCTGTGGGATGTCGAATCAATGCGCAAGGTCGCGCGCCTCGAAGCGCCGAAGTGGGCGCGTGGCGCTCGCGTTTCATCCGATGGCAAGCGGGCGGCGCTGCTCTACGACGGCGTGGCGTTCGCCGATCTGCCGAAGTTGAAAGGGCTGACGACGACCGCCGGATGGGAGTGGAACGGCGTGGCGCGCTCGGCGGACTTCGCCCCCGATGACGAGTCGCTGATCGTAGGCAAATTCAACGGCGATGTGTTGGTCTGCCGCCACGGGCAGCCGTTCCTGGAAGTCGAAGCCCGGCCATTCTTTCAACACACGGCCCAGGCGCAAGGCGTCGAAACGCTCGGCGAACGCGGCGTCGTCATCACTGCTGGCGCCGACGGCCACGTGCAATTCACTTCGTGGGCCAACCGCGCTCCCATCGGCAGCCTGAAAATCGGCGGCGAACGTCTGACCTCGCTGCGCGTCTCGCCCGACGGCTCGTTTATGGCCATCGGCGATTCCGACGCTTCGATGTCGCTCTGGGATTTGCGCGCGCTCGACGTGCCGATGTTGTTCGCGCGCCCGCTGGCCTGCGCCGCGCCCGCGCAAATGGCGGCGGTCAGCGCGCTGGCCGAAAGCGCGAACCTCGACCCGCGAGCGCAACGGGCGCTGAAGTTTCTGGAACTCCTGCTGCGCCATCGCTTCCGATATGACATTGAGGTTGATGAAGTGCCTGTGATACAAGCGGGCGAATTCGACATCGAGATCGAGGGGTGAAACTAAATCAGACCAGCAGGGATTGGGGTAGATGCCACGACCTTGCGTCGTGGAGTTTCACGTTGGTTGCTACAAAGAGAGCAGCCCTGCTTTTAAGATGCCACGACCTTGCGTCGTGGAGTTTCACGTTTCAAGCTACAGTAGCAGGCAACGTGAGCCTCCACGAGACAAGCTCGTGGCATCCAGGATAGGACAGCGATTGTTGGTAGCCGTATGCGTGAGCCTCCACGAGACAAGCTCGTGGCATCTGAAAGACAGTGTCCCAATGTTTGTTGGTTCGATTCAGAGGCGGCGAGTGAAAGATGCTTGCCCATTCACCATCTCTTTTGCGGATCAGTTGATGGCTGCGACGAGGAGGCGGCATGGAGGCGAAGCGACTGGAGAAATATCGGCGGCGACTTTACAGCGATGCGCCTTTGATTGGTGGTTGGCTGCGGCGCAAAGCGGTGGAATCGCTGATGAAGAATGGCTCGCCCGAAGCAGTGCGGGCATTGGAAGAAGCGGCGCCACGCAATGGCGACGAGGCGCAATTTGAGATCGTAGCCGCTTTGCGTCAACTGACAGAGCAGGGCAATGCCGAGGCGCAGGGATCGCTGTGCCGTCTGGTGATTTTTCATGATCTCTTGCTCGCTCGTGAAGCTGCTCTCGCTCTGCCGTGTGCGCCGCGGGATGCGTCTCAGCGAGCGCTGTTCTACTTCCTCACCGAGCAGTGGGACAAGTACGAAAGTCTGGACTTCGATCACTCACTCATGCGCGCCGCCTATGAAGCGGCGGATGAAAAGTTACGACAGAGGATCGGCGAAAGGGCGCGGCGCGCAGGCCGCGTGGAATGGGTCGAGGTGGCGGCGGGCGGACGGCAGGGGCGGCGGCTTGGAGAGATGACGGATAGGGAATGGGAAGTGGCGCTGGAAGTGCTGAGCGGGAGCGGGCGATGGGCGGAGATGTGGCGGCTGGCGCAGGAAGCGCCAGCGCGATGGAGTGCGCGGCTGTTGCAGCGGGTGAGCAGCGCGGGGTGGGTTCCTGATGGAGATAGTGAGCGAGTCAGGTATGAAGAGTTAACGATACTGGCAGAGAGGTGGACAGATGCATGGTTGGGTTCGCTGCTGCAGTGTCGTGCGGCATTGGAAGGGCACGAAAGCTATGTCGCCTGTCTCGCCATCAGTCCGGACGGGTGGACGCTGGCCAGCGGGAGTACAGACAAAGCAGTGCGGTTGTGGAGTCTGCCTAATGGTGCGCCCTTGAAAATGCTGGAAGAACACGAAAAAACTGTCAAATGTCTCGCCATCAGTCCGGACGGGCGAGTTCTGGCCAGCGGGAGTGTTGACCACACGGTGCGGTTGTGGAGCCTGCCTGATGGTGCGCTCTTGAAGACGATGAAAGGACACAGGAACGCTGTCTGGTGCCTCGCCATTAGTACGGACGGGCGGATGCTAGCCAGCGGGAGTTGGGACAACACAGTGCGGTTGTGGCGCCTACCTGACGGTGCATCCTTGAAGACGCTGAAAGGACACAGTGACACTGTCAGGTGCCTCGCCATCAGTTTTGACGGGAGGGTGCTGGCCAGCGGGAGTTGGGACAACACGGTGCGGTTGTGGGGTCTACCTGACGGTGCGCTTTTGAAGACGCTGGAAGGACACGAAAGCTATTTCAACTGTCTTGCCACTAGTCCGGATGGGCGAGTGCTGGCCAGCGGGAGTGTTGACCACACGGTGCGGTTGTGGAGCCTGCCTGATGGTGCGCCCTTGAAGACGTTGAAAGGACACACAGACATGGTTTGGTGCCTCGCCGTCAGTCCGGACGGGCGGATGTTAGCCAGCGGGGGTACGGACAAAACAGTGCGGTTATGGAGTTTGCCTGACGGTGCGCCCTTGAAGACGCTGGAAGGACACACAGAGAGGGTCAGCAGTCTCGCCATCAGTCGGGACGGGCAGATACTGGCCAGCGGGAGCTTCGACCATACGGTGCGGCTGTGGACTCTTGATCCATTTTCTCGCTTGCCCATAGGTCAGACGAATCTGGAAGACTTGGCCTTGGTGCAAGAGACTTTGCATGATGGCAATCTGAGTGCTGAAGAGCGAAACTGTTTGGAATTCATCGTGGCGTTGATGCGCTGGCGGCGGCAGTTCGACATCGAAGTGGGAGAGGCCCTGCGGCGGATTGAAATCGGTGAGTTTGATATTGAGATTGAAGGCTGAGATCGAGGCGATGAAAGAGGCGCCAAGAAGAGAGGAAGAAAGGGGAACAGATGCTGAAGTGGTTGAGGCGAGCGTTAGGGCAACCGGCGGAAGCGGCTCCTCAAGCTGATGATCGCGCGCTCGCGCTGGAGCGGGAAGCGCAGGGTCTGCGGCTGGAGATGGAGGAACGGGAGCGGTCGGTGGCCAGTCTGAAGAGCGAACTGGAGCGCCAGCGCAACGGCGAAAGCGCGCGCATCGCCGAAGCCGTCCAGTCGCGGATCGAAAAGTTGATGGCGGATGTGGCCGCGCCCGTCGCGCAACTGATCACGCAAGCGCATCTGCTCGAAGTCGAAGGCAAGCCTGTGCAGGCGAAAGACGCGCTGGCGGTGGCCAAACGTCTGGTGCGCGCGCTGGAAGACGAAGGATTGAAACTGGAAGGCGGCGTGGGCGAGACGGCGAGCTTTGACCCGAACCGTCACGAACCGCTCGGCGGCCAGGCGGCGCTGACGCCGGGACAGTCGGTCGTGGTGCGATTCGCCAGCGTATCGTATCGCGGCAGGTTGATTCGCAAGGCGGGGGTGGAGAGGCAGTGAAGATCGAGGACTTCGTGGAGCGCACGATGCGTCGTTCAATCCCACCAACGGCAGTTGGTGGATGGTTCAAGTCCAGCCTACAAACACGACTGGTTTTGCCGAATCCCACCAACGGCAGTTGGTGGATGGTTCAAGTCCAGCCTA
>Ga0187892_10001363_pt1 | contig 56191 bp, 47 predicted proteins | sample MA1701073metaG_FD_139345 | JGI IMG/M metagenome (GOLD analysis project Ga0187892, IMG submission 139345) | Bio-ooze microbial communities from a basaltic lava cave in the Kipuka Kanohina Cave System on the Island of Hawaii, USA - MA170107-3 metaG ...
CAGGTTGACGAGGTGGCGCGCGACGCCGAACTCGTCCGAGATGCCGTTGCCGCCCATCATGTCGCGCGCTAGGCGCGCGATCTCGAGCGCCTTGCCGCAGGAGTTGCGCTTCAGGATCGAGGTGATCTCGGGCGCGGCGCTGCCTTCGTCCTTCATGCGCCCGAGGCGCAGGCAGCCCTGCAGGCCGAGCGCGATCTCGGTCTGCATGTCGGCGAGCTTCTTCTGGATCAGCTGGTTGGCGGCGAGCGGCCGGCCGAACTGCTTGCGGTCGAGCACGTACTGGCGCGCGCGGTGCCAGCAGTCCTCGGCCGCGCCGAGCGCGCCCCAGGCGATGCCATAGCGCGCGGAGTTGAGGCACGTGAACGGTCCTTTCAGGCCGCGCACCCGGGGAAAGGCGTTCTCCTCCGGGCAGAAGACCCCGTCCATGACGATCTCGCCCGTGATCGAGGCGCGCAGCCCCACCTTGCCGTGGATCGCAGGCGCGGCGAGCCCCTTCATGCCTTTTTCGAGGACGAAGCCGCGGATCTCGCCGACGTGGCCTTTCTCGTCCACTTCCTTCGCCCACACCAGGAAGACGTCGGCGATCGGCGAGTTGGAGATCCACATCTTGGCGCCCGAGAGCTTGTAGCCGGCCGCGGTCTTTCTCGCGCGCGCCTGCATCGAGCCGGGATCCGAGCCGTGGTTGGGCTCGGTGAGGCCGAAGCAGCCGATCCACTCCCCGCTGGCGAGCTTCGGCAGGTACTTCTTCCTCTGCCCCTCGGTGCCGAACTCGAAGATCGGCACCATGACGAGCGAGGACTGCACGCTCATCATCGAGCGATAGCCCGAGTCCACGCGCTCGACCTCGCGCGCGATCAGGCCGTAGGCGACGTAGCCGAGCCCGGGCCCGCCATATTCTGGCGGGATGGTGGGCCCCAGCATGCCGAGCTCGCCCATCTCGCGGAAGATCTTCGGGTCGGTCTTCTCCTTGCGGAAGGCTTCCAGCACGCGCGGCGCGAGCTTGCCCTGGCAGTAGTCGTGCGCCGCCTCGCGCACCATGCGCTCTTCGTCCGTGAGCTGCTCTTGCAGCAGGAGGGGGTCCTCCCAGACGAACCGCGCCTTGCTGCGAGGCTTCTCGGGTGCGTTCATCGAAGCGCTCCCTTCAGTGGACCCGCTCGAGAATCACGGCGAGGCCTTGGCCGACCCCGATGCACAGCGACACCGCCGCGTAGCGGCCGCCGCGCTGCCCGAGCTCGCGCGCCACCGTGAGCGCGAGGCGCGCGCCCGAGCAGCCGAGCGGATGCCCGATCGCGATCGCGCCGCCGTTCGGGTTGACGCGCGGGTCCTTGAAGTCCACGTTCATGAGCTTGAGGCACCCCAGCACCTGGCTCGCGAACGCCTCGTTGATCTCGATGATGTCCATGTCCTTGAGCGAGAGGTTGGCGCGCTCGAGCGCCCTCGGGATGGCATAAGCCGGCCCGACCCCCATGATGCGCGGCTCGACTGCCGCGGAAGCCGCCGAAAGGACTTTCGCGATCGGCTTCCTGCCGTTCTTCTCGCCCCACTTGCGGCTCGCGACCACGAGCGCCGCGGCGCCGTCGTTGACCCCGGAGGCGTTGCCCGCGGTCACCACGCCGCCCTCGTAGAGCGGCTTGAGCCTCGCGAGCGCCTCCATGGTCGCGTCGCGCCGCGGGTGCTCGTCGGCGCTCACCACCGCGGGCGGCGCGTCCTTCTTCTTCGCCGGCAGGGTCACCGGCAGGATCTCGCCCGTGTAGAAGCCCTCGGCCTCGGCCCTGGCGTACTTCTTCTGCGAGGCGAGCGCGAACTCGTCGGCCTGCTCGCGCGTGATGGCGAAGTCCTTCGCCACGTTGTCGCCGGTCTCCGGCATCTGGTGATCGCCGTACTGCTTGCGGAACCTCGGGTTGGTGAAGCGCGAGCCGATGGTCGAGTCGTACATCCTGACGTCGCGCGCGTAGGGCGACTCCGCCTTGGCGATGACGTACGGGGCGCGCGACATGCTCTCGACGCCGCCCGCGATGTAGAGCTCGCCTTCGCCCGCGCTGATGGCGCGCGCCGCGTCGGTCACCGCCTGCAGGCCGGAGGCGCAGAGGCGGTTCACGGTCACCGCCGGCGTGCTCGGCGGCAGCCCGGCGAGCAGCGCGGCGAAGCGCGCCACGTTGCGGCAGTCCTCGCCGGACTGGGTGACGCAGCCGAGCACCACGTCGCTGATCTCCGCGGGATCCACCTGGTTGCGCTTCACGACCTCGGCGATCACCTCGGCGGCGAGGTCGTCGGGTCGCACGCCCGCGAGCTTGCCGGCGTGGCGGCCGATGGGGGAGCGGAGTCCGTCGTAGATGTAGGCGTCGAGCATGCTGGGAGCCTCCCGGGTGCGGTGCGGGCCGCGCGGACCTTCGCCCGGCAATGTAGCCCAAAGCCCCGGGCAAGTGAAGAATCCGGCCTATAATCGCCTGAGTCCCGCGCGACGAGGAGGGCCGCATGAGACCAGCGCTGACCACCGCATTGCTCGCCGCCAGCGCGCTTGCGCTTGCCGCCGGCCAGGCGCATGCGCAGACGTTTCCCGCCAAGCCGATCACCATCATCTGCCCGTGGCCCGCGGGCGGCTCGACCGACACGCACCTGCGCAAGTTCGCCGAGATCGCGGCGAAGAACCTCGGCAGGCCGGTCGTGATCGAGAACAAGGCGGGGGCGAGCGGCATGCTCGGCCCGGTCGGGATGGCGAAGACCGCGCAGCCCGACGGCTACACGCTCTCGCAGCTGGCGGTGAGCGCGTTCCGCGTGCCGCACATGCAGAAGGTCGACTGGGACCCGCTCAAGGATTTCACCTACATCATCGGCTTGAGCGGCTACACCTTCGGCGTGGTGGTCAAGAGCGACTCGCCGTTCAAGACCTTCCAGGATCTGATCGCCTGGGCCAAGGGGAACCCGGGCAAGCTCTCCTACGGCTCTACCGGCAACGGCACCTCGCCCCACCTGCTGATGGAGGAGGTCGGGGACAAGGTCGGTGCGACCTTCCTGCACGTGCCGTTCAAGGGCAACGCCGACTCGACCCAGGCGCTCATGGGCGGGCACGTGATGGCGCAGTCGGACGCGACCGGCTGGGGCCGGCACGTGGACGCGGGCGCCTTCCGGCTGCTGGTCACCTTCGGCGAGAAGCGCACCAAGTGGAACGCTCCCACCGCGAGGGAGCTCGGAATCGACATCGTCTCCTACTCGCCCTACGGCATCGTCGGCCCGAAGGGCATGGACCCGAAGATCGTGAAGATCCTGCACGACGCCTTCAAGAAGACGCTCGACGACCCGGAGCACCTGAAGGTGCTGCAGATGCTCGATCAGGTCTACTGGTACAAGTCCGGAGAGGATTACGCCAAGTGGGCCGCCGAGACGCTCAAGGGCGAGCGCCGGACGATCGAGCGGGTCGGGTTGCTGCTGAAGTGACGGCACGGGGAGCGGCATGAAATACAGCAAGATCCTTCTCGCGTACAACGGCTCGGCGGAAGGCCGGCGCGCGCTGTTCGAGTGCGCCGACCTGGCGAGCTTCCTGCAGGCCGAGACCCACCTGCTCGCGGTGGCGAGCATGCCGCCGAGCCTGTTCCTCACCGAGGGCTTCGTTCCCGAGGAGCTGCTCGAGGAGGAGAAGAAGCGCACCCAGAACGTGCTCGACGAAGGGATCAGGACGCTCACCGAGAAGGGCTTCAACGCGCGCGGGCACCTCGCGGTGGGCGAGCCGGTCGAGGAGATCTGCCGCAAGGCGAAGGAGGTGAGCGCCGATCTGATCGTGGTCGGGCATAACCAGAGCACTTCCTGGGCCGCGCGCTGGTGGAAGGGCTCGGTCGGGGCTTCGCTGCTCGACTACGCGCCCTGCAGCATCCTGATCGCCCTCTCGAAGGGCTGATGCGCCTCGTCGTCGTCTTCGCGGCGCTGGCGCTCGCGGCGGCCGTGGCGCTCGCGCAGGCCCCGGCGAAGCCCGCGGCGCGGCAAGTCGACGACCGCAAGTTCGAGGAGCTGCTCGGGCAGGCGCAGGGCGCCTACCAGCGCGGCGAGTTCCCGGCTGCCGAGGCGGCCGCGCGCGGCGCGCTGGCGGAGGCCACGCGCGTCTTCGGCGCCGAGCACGACAACGCGGCCGCATCCCTCAACCTGCTCGGCGCGGCGGTGCTGCGGCTCGGCCGCCTGAGCGAGGCCGAAGGCCACTTCCGCGGGATGCTGGCGATCTACGAGCGCCGCCTGGGACCGGAGCACGTGTACACCGCGACCGCGCTCAACAGCCTCGCGCTGGTGCTCGAGCGCCAGGGCGACTTCGCCGGGGCCGAGACGCTGCTCAAGCGTGCGGTGGCGATCTTCGAGAAGCGGCACGGCCGCCAGCACCCGGACACCGCGACCGCGCTCTCCAACCTCGGGCGCGTGCTCGACCAGCAGGGCAAGTTTGCCGACACCGGGGTCGCCGCAGCCCGGCCCGCGCCCGGCGCGAAGCCCGCCGCGCCCCCCGGCGAGGCGGCGCAGCTCGTGGCGCGCGCCGAGCAGGCGATGCGCCGCGGCCAGTTCGCCGAGGCCGAGACGCTGCATCACCAGGTGGTCGCGATCCACGAGAAGTCGCTCGGCGCCGAGCACGCGACCACCGCGACCAGCATCGCCAACCTCGGCAACGTGCTCTACCTGCAGGGCAAGCACGCGGAGGCCGAGAAAGTCTACCGGCGCGCGCTCGCGATCCGCGAGAAGGTGCTCGGCGCGGACCATCCGGACGTCGCCACCAGCCTCAACAACCTCGCCAACGCGCTGCAGGAGCTGGGCAAGGACCAGCAGGTCGGCGTGTCCGAGGCGCGCGCCCGGGCGCGCGTGGGCGGGGGCCTCGGAGCTGCTTCGAGCGAGATCGAGGCGATGCGCCGGCGCGCGCTCGGGATCCAGGAGCGGACCCTCGGGCGCGACAACCCGGTGACCGCGACCACGATCAACAACCTCGGCGTGATGCTCTCGCTGCGCGGCGACTACGCCCAGGCCGAGGAGATGCATCGCGCCGCCCTCGGCACGATGCAGAAGGTGCTCGGCGAGCAGCACCCCGAGACCGCGGGCACGCTGAGCGCGCTGTCCTTCGCGCTCGACCGCCAGGGCAAGATCGTCGAGGCCGAGGAGTCCTACAAGCGCGCGGTCGAGATCTCGCGCCGCGCCGGCAACCCCAGAAACCTGCTCATCAACGCCGGGCGCCTGGGCTCGATGCTCGCCGCGCGCGGCCGCTACCGCGAGGCGCTGCCCTACTACAAGGAAGCGGTCGAGACGCTCGACTTCCTCTACTCGCAGACGCGCGGCTTCTCGGAGGAGACGCGCGCCGCGTTCCTGTCGCAGTTCTCCGCCATCTACCGCGAGACCATCAACATCCTGCTGCGGCTGCACCGCGCCAACCCGACGAGCGGCTTCGACCGCGAGGCGCTCGCCATCGCCTCGCGCAACCAGAGCCGCATCTTCACCGAGATGATGCGCCAGGCCGACGTCGCGCGCTTCTCCGGCGACCCGGCGTTCATCCGCCTGCGCGAGCGCCGCGACGCGCTGCAGGAGCGCGTGGCGCTGCTGCGCCAGTCGCGCGCCACCGTCCCGGTGACGGTCGCCGGCGCGGCCCAGCGCGTGGCCGAGTTCGACGCGCAGCTGGGCGCCGCGGCGCGCGACCTTGCGGCGGTCGAAGACCAGCTGCGGCGCGACTTCCCGCGCTTCATGGAGCTCGCCAACCCGCGCCCGGTGACGGTCGAGGACCTGCAGCAGCGGCTGCTGCGGCCCGAAGAGGCGCTGCTCTCGTACGTGCTGCTGCCGCGGGAAGCCGCGATCTTTCTCGTCACGCGCGAGCGCTTCCAGATGGCCATCGCGCCGGTGCAGCGCGTCGAGATCGCGGAGCGCGTGCACCGCATCCGCCGCGCGATCGAGAAGGTGGCGGTCGGCGAGAGCGTGCTGTTCCTGCGCGAGATCGACCCGGATACGCTGCACGCGCTCTACCGCGACCTGGTGGCGCCGGTCGCCGCATCGCTCGCGGGGCGCGAGAAGGTGTTCGTGGTCGCCGACGGCCCGCTGCAGACCGTGCCGTTCGAGCTCATGCTGACGCGCTACACGCCGCAGCAGCGCGCAGCGTTCGACGAGGCGCGCCGGCTGACCGACGGCAGCCCCGAGCGCCCCTACCTCGGCGAGTACGCCCCGCTCGAGTATCTCGGCAAGCAGGCGCGCTTCGCGTACCTGCCGAGCCTCTCGGCCCTCACCTCGCAGCGCCTCTACCCGAAGGGCACGAGCGCGGCCCGCTACGACCTGGTCGCGTTCGCCGACCCGCTGTTCGCGCCCGACGGCGGGCGCAGCATGCCCGGCGCCACGGTGACGGCGCTCGGCAATCTCAATGTCGCGTTCAGCAAGGGTGCGGGAGGCATGCCGATCATCCCGCGGCTGGCCGAGACCGCCGACGAGGCGAGGGAGATCGCCGGCGTGCTCGGCGGCCCCAGCCGCCTGTTCATCGGCGACCAGGCGCAGGAGCGCGTCGCCAAGTCCGGCGAACTGCGCGAGGCGCGCTTCGTGCTCTTCGCGACGCACGGTTTCCTGGGCGGCGAATTCGTGGCGAGCGATCTGCCGGCCGAGGGCACGGATGCGCCGCGCGCCACCGGCCGCCCCCAGGCGCAGCCGGCGCTCGCGCTCACGCTGGTCGGCGACCTCAAGGGCGAGGACGGACTGCTCACCATGAAGGAAGTGATCGAGGACCTCGAGCTGAACGCCGATCTGGTCGCGCTCTCGGCCTGCAACACGGCCGGCGAGTCGGCGCAGGCGAACAACGGCGAGGGCTTCGCCGGGCTGACGCGCGCTTTCATGTACGCCGGCGCGAAGGGCCTGCTGGTGTCGCACTGGAGCGTGGACAGCCAGTCCACCAAGTCGCTCATGACCTCGACGTTCCAGAACATCCGCAAGGGCATGCCGGCGCACGCCGCGGTGAGCGAGGCGCAGCGCCAGCTGGTCGGCGCGCGCTACGCGAGCGGCCAGTACCATTTCTCGCGCGCCCACCCCTTCTTCTGGGCGCCGTTCGTCTTCGTCGGCGACTGAGCCGATGGCGGTCGCCGTTCAGGCGAAGAAGGTTCTCAGGTTCCTCGCCGTGGTCGCGGCCGCGACGGCGTTCGCCGCCGGGGTCGTGCGCACCGACTGGGGCCGCTCGAGCGAGAACGTCTACTACGACTACTGGCACGTGTTCTCGGGCGTGCGCTACCAGCCCCAGCATGCGGCGTTCATCACGGTGGACGATCCCACCTTGCTCGCGTACAAGGAGGACCCGCTGGCCTTCTGGGCTCCCTATTGGGCCCAGGCGATAGACGTCCTGGGCAAAGCGGGAGTCAAGGCGATAGGACTGGACTACATCTATCAGGTCAGCGCTGAGGCGTGGCTCAGGAAGCTCAACCTTCCCGACAGCGATATCAGCCGCAACTACGATTCGCCGTTCCGCGCTGCGCTGGCTCAGGGGAACACGGTGCTGATCACGCATCTCGTCGATCTCCCCAACGGGGACCTGGAGCTCTTGCTCCCTCCGCCCGACCAGCTGCTGCTGCTTCCGGGAGGCAACAACGACCTCGGAATCGCGAATCTGCATCCGGATCCCGACAAGCACGTGCGCGGCTTCATTCCCGTAATGATTCCGGATCCGGCGCTGCCCGGGATCGCGTTCAACATGCAGCTCGCGCTGCGCGCGGTCGGCGCCGACCCGGGCCGCAACGAGTGGCGGATCGGCGGCACGACACTGCGGCGCGAGCTGCGCCGCTACCCGATCGGGTACACCGGGCCGCCGGGGACGATTCCCACCGTGTCGATGCTGGAGCTGCTCAAGCCGGAAGCGCTGGGGCAGCCGGAGATCAAGGCGCTCAAGGGCAAGGTGGCGATCATCGCGGCGAACAACGTCGGCACGTCCGACCGCCACTTCACGCCGTACTCGCGCGGCGCCGGCGCCGAACAGATGGCCGGAGGAGAGATCCACGCGAATATCGTCGAGACGATCCTCAGCGGTCGCTACCCGAAGCCCCTGCCGCTGATATTGGAGCTTGCTTACGTAGGAATAGGCCTTGGGGTCGCGGTGTACTACTTCCTCAAGTTCAGCCCGGGCCGTGGCGCCTGGATCACGGCAGGGTTATGTGTCGTCGTTGCCCTTCCCGCATACGCGCTGTTCGGTTGGAATTGGGTGCTCCCGGTCGCCGAGCCTCAGATCGGACTGGTCGCCGGTTTTCTGCTGACGCTGGGCCTGCGGCTCATGGGAGAGGAGCGCGAGCGCTCGCGCACGCGCCAGATCTTCGCGCGCTACGTGTCCGACGAGGTGGTCAACGTGCTGCTCGCCGAGGGCCGCTCGCCCGACCTGCAGGGCGAGGCGCTAAACGTGACGGTGCTGTTCTCGGACATCCGCAACTTCACCACAATCTCGGAGAAGCTGAGCGCGCACGAGGTGGTCGCGATGCTCAACGAGTACTTCACGCGCGTCTGCAAGCCGATCCAGGCCGAGGGCGGGATGGTCAACAAGTTCATCGGCGACGCGGTCATGGGCGTGTTCGGCTCGCCGGTGCCTTACGCCGACCACCCGCGCCGCGCCGTGCGCGCCGCGCTCGGCATGGCGGCAGAGGCGGATGGCTTCAAGGCCTGGATGCGCGAGCGCTTCCCCGACCGCGGGCTGCCCGAGTTCGGCATCGGCGTCGGGCTGCACACGGGCGAGGCCGTGATCGGCGACATGGGGACCCCGAAGCGCCGGGAGTTCACCGCGATCGGGGATACCGTGAACGCCGCCTCCCGCCTGGAGGGTGTGACAAAAGACCTCGCCTGCGTCATCGCCGCAAGCGAAACTACCGTCCAGGCGGCGGGGCCGGGCGTGAAGACCGGGAAGATGGAGGAGCTCAAGGTCAAGGGCAAGACCACTTCGATCCGGGTGCACGAGGTCCTAGGCCTGGAGGAGTAAGATGCGATCGGGGGCAGTCATGCGGGTGCGACTGGCGGCAATTCTTCTGACGATCAGCGGCGCGGCGCTCGCGCAAGGGGCGGACGTCGGGCTGGTGAATCTCGTTTCGGGCGAGGTCACGTTCGTGCCGCTGGCGGGTGCCCCGGGCAAGGTGCAGGCGTTCATGCGCGTGCGCGACGGCGACCGGATCAACGTCGGCACGGGCGCGCAGGTGCGGGTGGTGTTCTTCGAGGGGGCGCGCCAGGAGCGCTGGCAGGGCCCGGCGAGCTTCCGCGCCGGCAAGGGCGCGGGCGAGCCGATCTCCGGCCAGCCGGCCGAGGTGGCGAAGCTTCCCGCTGGCGTGCCGCAGCGCATCGCGCGCGTGCCCGAGCTGATGCAGAACGCGAAGCTCGGCGGCATCCAGGTGCGCGGCGGCGTGACGCGCCAGCAGCAGGCGAGCCTGGACCAGCAGGAGGTGCTGCGCGAGGCGCGCGCGACCTATAGCCAGATGCGCACGGAGATGCCGGGCGACGACATCACGCCGGAGCTCTTCCTCTACGCGGCGCTGCACGACTACCTGCTCTACGACGAGATGAGGACGGTGGTTGCCGAAATGCTGCGCCGGCAGCCCAACAACGAGGACGTGAAGGCGCTCGACGCCTGGGTCCGGAGCCGCGCGCAGTAGCGGCCGATTTCACGATTTTTTGCGACTGATCAGGGGCTTGGCACCGGCGGGGCGTGAAGAATTTCCTGTCGCGAAGCGCGGGTCGCGACTAGGCTAGCCGAGGCAAACAGGAGGGCGGTCATGAGCTACGGTCTTTCGAGAGTTGCGCGGGGCATCACCGCGGCGGTGCTGATGGTGGGCGCGTCCACGTTCGCCGCAGGCGACGTCGGGCTGATCAACCATCTCGCTGGCGACGTCGCCTATACGAGCGGCGCGACCAGCGCGAAAGCGCAGGCGTACATGAAAGTGCGCGAGGGCGACCGCTTCAACGTCCCGGCGGGCGCCCAGGTCCGCCTGGTCTACTTCCAGGGCGGTCGGCAGGAGACCTACAACGGGCCGGCGACGTTTACCGCCGGCGCCCAGGCGAGCAGCGTGCAGAGCGGCTCGCAGCCTCAGGTGACGACGCTGCCGGCCGGCGTGCCGCAGAAGATCTCGCAGACCCCGGAGCTGGTGCAGATCGCGAAGCTCGGCCGCTCGGGAGGCGTCGCGGTGCGCGGCGTCGGCCGCGAGCAGCGCCTCACCCCGCAACAGCAGGCCGAAGTGCGGCAGGCGAAAGACACCTACCAGCAACTGCGCGCCTCGGCCGCGGCGGACGACATCACGCCCGAGCTGTACCTGTACTCGGTGCTTCAGGATCACCTGCTTTACAACGACATGAAGCCCGTGGTCGAGGAGATGGCGCGGCGCCAGCCCGGCAACCCCGACGTGGCGGAACTGCGCGCCTACGTCAAGGCGAAGACCGAGGGACAGTAGCCGGCGCTCCGCCCGCGCTTGCGAAAAGGCCCGCTCGCGCGGGCTTTTTTGTTTCTAGAATCCGTGCATGGACAAGTTCGGCCACAAGGGCCGGCTCGAGGACGAGCGCATGCTCAAGGGCGCCGGGCGCTATGTCTCGGACTGGTGCTTGCCGGGGCAGGCCTGGGGCCATTTCCTGCGCTCGGACCGCCCGCACGCCGAGATCGTCTCGATCGACGCCTCCGCCGCGCTCGCCATGCCCGGCGTGGTCGCCGTGCTCACGGGCGAGGACGTGGTGCGCTCGGGCCAGAGACCGATGCCGGCCGCGGCGCCGATGAAGGGCAAGAACGGCGCCGAGCAGCTCGTGCCGCCGCGCTATTCGCTCAGTGCGGCGCGGGTGCGCTATGTCGGCGAGCCGGTCGCCCTGGTGGTCGCAGAGAGCGCGGCGCAGGCGCAGGACGCTGCGGAAGCAGTCGCAGTCGAGTACCGTGAGCTGCCCGCGGTGGTGACGGCTCAGGAAGCGCTCGCCCCCGGCGCGCCGCAGCTGCACGAGAACGTCCCCGGCAACGTGGTGCTCGAGTACGCCGGCGGCGACGAGACCGCCGTGAAGGCCGCGTTCGCGCGCGCCGCGCGCGTGGTGACGCTTTCCGCCTATCACTCGCGCGTAGTCGGAAATCCCATGGAGCCGCGCGCGGCCACGGGATCCTTCGACGCCGCCTCGGAGACGTACTACCTGCACGCCACGACGCAGGGCGTGGGGCCGATGCGCGGCCAGCTCTCGCAGATGCTCGGCGTGCCGCCCGAGCGCGTGCGCGTGGTCGCCGAGGAGGTGGGCGGCGGCTTCGGCGTGCGCTTCAACGCCTATCCGGAGTACGGCGCGCTGCTGCTGGCGGCGAAGCAGCTCGGCCGCCCGGTGAAATGGGTCGGTACGCGCTCCGAAATCTTTCTCGCCGACGAGCAGGCGCGCGACATCCTGCATCGCGGCGAGATCGCGCTCGACGCCGACGGCCGGATCCTCGGCATGCGCATCGAGTATCTCGCCAACCTCGGCGCCTATGTCGCCTTCACCGGCGCCTTCGTCAACACCATGAACATGGTGAACGTGATCAGCGGCGTGTACGACGTGCAGGCCGTGTACGTGCAGGGCAGGCTCGTGCTGACCAACACGGTGCCGACCGCCGCGTACCGCGGCGCGGGCCGCCCGGTCGCCTCCTACGCGCTCGAGCGCCTGATCGACCAGGCAGCGTACGAGATCGGCATGGACGCGGCCGAGTTCCGGCGCCGCAATCTCGTGCCGAAGGCGAAATTTCCCTACCGCATCGTGTCCGGCTTCGAGTACGACTGCGGCGACTTCGAGGGCGTGCTCGACAAGGCGCTCGCCGCCGCCGACTGGCGCGGGTTCGAGGAGCGGCGCGCGGCGGCCGCGCGCCGCGGCAGGCTGCGCGGCCGCGGCATCGCCGCCTACATCGAGGCGAGCGCTGCCGGCGGCTTCGCGCCCTACGACCAGGTGCACATCACCTGGGAGCGCGACGGCACGATCACGCTGCGCACCGCGTCGCACAACCACGGCCAGGGTCATGAGACCGCGTTCGCCCAGATCGTCTCGGGCGTCCTGGGAGTTCCGGCCGACCGCTTCCGGTTGCGCACCTCGGAGCCGGACTTCGACCTCACCGCCAACCCGACCGGCGGCTCGCGCACGCTGCACGGCCTGGGGAGCGCCATGTACTGGGCGGCGCAGGAGATCGTGAAGAACGGGACGGTGCTCGCCGCCGAAGAGCTCGAGAGCGCCCAGGCCGACATCGAGTTCGCGCAAGGCGAATACCGCATCAAGGGCACCGACCGGCGCGTTTCGATCGGCGAGCTGGCCGGCAAGCACCCGGGCAGGCTTGACCTGGACTACAAGGAGCGGCCCAAGGTCGGCCAGACCTTTCCGAACGGCTGCCACGTCTGCGAGGTCGAGATCGAGCCCGAGACCGGCGAGGTCGAGATCGTGTCCTACGTCGGCTGCGACGACGCGGGCAACATCATCAACCACCAGATCGTCGAGGGCCAGATGCAGGGCGGCATCACCCAGGGCGCCGGGCACATCCTCGGCGAGCAGGCGATCTACGACGGCGAGACCGCGCAGCTGCTCACCGGGAGCTTCATGGACTACCCGATGCCGCGCGCGGTTCTGGTCAACAACCTGAAGGTGATCGACCACCCGGTGCCGACGGCGACCAACCCGCTCGGCGCGAAAGGCGTCGGCGAAGCGGGCGTGACGGGCTCGATGCCCTGCGTCATGAACGCGGTGCTGAACGCGCTGCGCCAGGCCGGCGTCACCCACTTCGACATGCCGGCGGCGCCGCAGCGGGTGTGGGCGGCGCTGCGGGCCGCGCAGGCCGGCAAGCCGCGCGCATTCGCCGTCCCGGACCTGCCCGCGGGCTAGCAAGCGGTCAGGCGTAGGCCGCGACCGGCGGGCAGGCGCAGAACAGGTTGCGGTCGCCCCAGGCGTTGTCGACCCGCCCGACCGGCGGCCAGTACTTGGCGCCGTGCAGCGCGGGCACGGGATAGGCCGCCTGTGCGCGCGAGTAGCGATGCGGCCAATCCTCGGCCAGGCACATCGCCGCGGTGTGCGGCGCATTCTTCAACGGGTTGTCGTCGCGGTCGGCGCGCCCTTCCTCGATGGCCCGGATCTCGCCGCGGATCGCGATCATCGCCTCGATGAAGCGCTCGAGCTCGGCGCGGTTCTCCGATTCGGTCGGCTCGACCATCAGGGTGCCTGCCACCGGGAAGCTCATGGTCGGGGCGTGAAAGCCGAAATCCACGAGCCGCTTGGCGACGTCCTCGGCGCTGACGCCGGTCGCGTTGCGCAGCGGCCGCAGGTCGAGGATGCACTCGTGCGCCACGCGGCCGTTGCGTCCCGAGTAGAGCACCGGGTAGTGCGGCGCCAGGCGGGCGGCGACGTAGTTGGCGTTGAGGATCGCGACCTCGGTCGCCCTGCGCAGCCCCTCGGCGCCCATCAGTGCCACGTACGCCCAGGAGACGGGCAGGATTCCCGCCGAGCCGAAGGCCGCACCCGCCACCGCGCCGACCGCGCCCCGCGCGGCGAGCGGATCACCCGGCAGGAACGGCGCAAGGTGCGCTTTCACGGCGAGCGGGCCCACGCCCGGCCCCCCGCCGCCGTGCGGGATGCAGAAGGTCTTGTGCAGGTTCAGGTGCGAGACATCGGCGCCGAAGGCTCCCGGCTGCGCCAGGCCGACGAGCGCATTCAGGTTCGCCCCGTCGAGGTACACCTGGCCGCCCGCCGCGTGCACGGTGTCGCAGATCTCCACGATCGCCTCCTCGAAGACGCCGTGGGTCGAAGGGTAGGTGATCATCAGCGCGGCGAGCCTCGCCCCGTGCTGCGCCGCCTTGGCGCGCAGGTCGGCGAGATCCACGTTGCCGCGCGCATCGCACGCGACGACGACCACCTCCATCCCCGCCATGTGCGCGGAGGCAGGATTGGTGCCGTGCGCCGAGGAGGGGATCAGGCAGATCGTGCGCTGCGGCTCGCCGCGGGCGCGATGATAGGCGCGGATCGCGAGCAGCCCGGCAAACTCGCCTTGGGCGCCGGAGTTGGGCTGCAGGCTTAGCGCGTCGAAGCCCGTAATCGAGGCAAGCTGCCGGCCCAGCCCCTCGATCAGCTCGGTGTAGCCCTCGGCCTGGTCCGCGGGCGCGTAGGGGTGAAGGCCGCTGAACCCCTCCCAGGTGACCGGGATCATCTCCGCCGTCGCGTTCAGCTTCATGGTGCACGAGCCCAGCGGGATCATGGTCCGGTCGAGGGCGAGGTCCTTGTCGGCGAGGCTGCGCAGGTAGCGCAGCATCGAGGTCTCGGAGCCGTGGGTGTTGAACACCGGATGCGCGAGGTAGGCCGAGGTGCGCGCGAGCGCGCCCGGCAACGCCTCACGCGCCTCGCGCTCGAGCGCCTCCGCCGAGAGCTGCTGGGCGTTGCCCCCGGCGCCCTCGGCGAACGCCTCCCAGAGCGCGGGGAGATCGGCGCGGCGGGTGGTCTCGTCGAACGAAAGGCCGATGCGCTCCGCGTCGAGGCGCCTGAAATTCATGCCGCGGGCGCGCGCCGCCGAATGCACCGCATCGCAGCGCGCGCCGCAGGTCACGACGAGCGTATCGAAGAACCGCTCCGGGCCGACGCGCAGGCCGAGCCGCTCGAGTCCGGCTTTCGCGATCGCCGCCAGGCGATGCACGCGGCGCGCGATTCGTTCGAGCCCCCCCGGCCCGTGGTACACGGCATACATGGCCGCGATCACCGCGAGCAGCACCTGCGCGGTGCAGATGTTCGAGGTCGCCTTCTCGCGCCGGATGTGCTGCTCGCGGGTCTGCAGCGCGAGGCGCAGCGCGCTTGTGCCCTGGGCGTCGCGCGAAACGCCCACCAGCCGCCCCGGCAGATTGCGCCTGTGCTCCTCCCGGCAAGCGAGGAACGCGGCGTGCGGCCCGCCGTAACCGAACGCGACGCCGAAGCGCTGCGCCGAGCCCACCGCCACGTCCGCGTCCCATTCACCGGGCGGCGCCAGCAAGGTCAGCGCGAGCAAGTCGGTCGCCACCGCGAGCAGCGCACCGCGTGCGTGCAGCGCGCGCGCGAGGTCGCGGTGGTCGCCGATCGCCCCGAGCGTGTCCGGGTACTGCACCAGCGCGCCGAAACAGTCGGGCAGGGCGCGCTCTTCCTCGCCCGCGACCACCTCGATCCCCACGCACTCGGCGCGGGTGCGCACCACTGCGATCGTCTGCGGATGGCAGCGGGTCGAGACGAAGAAGGCCGGGCTGCCTGAACGGCTGGCGCGCCGCAGCAGCATCATTGCCTCGGCCGCGGCGGTCGCTTCGTCGAGCAGCGATGCGTTGGCGATCGCGAGGCCCGTGAGATCGCACACCATGGTCTGGAAATTGAGCAGCGCCTCCAGCCGCCCCTGCGAAATCTCCGGCTGGTACGGCGTGTAGGCCGTGTACCAGGCCGGGTTCTCGAGCACGTTGCGCAGGATCACCCCCGGCGTGCGCGTGCCGTAGTAGCCCTGCCCGATGAAGCTTCTGAGCACGCGGTTGCGGCCTGCCATGCGCGCGAGTTCGCCGATCACCTCGCCCTCGGGGCGCGGGCCGGGGAGCGCGAGCGCGCCGCTCATGCGGATCGCGGGCGGCACCACCTGCTCGACCAGCTCGGCGAGCGAGCGAGCGCCGATCGCCTCGAGCATCGCCTGCTGCTCGGCCGGGCCGGGGCCGATGTGGCGCTCGATGAACTCTTCCCGGTGCTCGAGCGTCTCGAGCGGGTTCACGGCGGCGCGCCCGGCAGCCATGGCTCAGGACTTCTCTGCGGCCACCACGGCCTTGTAGGCCGCGGCGTCGAGCAGCCCGGAGGCGTCGCCCGCGCCCGCGGGCCGCAACTTGAAGATCCAGGCTTCGTAGGGCTCCTGGTTGAGCATCTGCGGATTGTCGTTGAGCGCTTCGTTGAAGGCCACGATCTCACCCGCGACCGGCGCATACAGATCGGCCGCCGCTTTCACCGACTCGACCACGCCGGCGGTGTCGCCCGCCTGGACCCGCTTGCCGATTTCGATCTCGCCGACGAAGACGAGGTCGCCGAGCATGTCCTGGGCCGGATCGGTGATGCCGACCAGCAGCAGGTCGCCCTCGGCGCGCACCCACTCATGCGTCTTCGTGTACTTCAGTTCGGTTGGGATGTTCATGCGGTCTCCGGACGGAATCGAGCGCTCATACCAGTGCCTTGCCGTTGCGCACGAAGGGCGGCTTGACGATCCGCGCCGGGTGCCAGCGGGAGCGGATCTCGATCTCGGCGCGCCCGCCCGCGGTCGCGGCAAGGGGCAGGCGCGCCAGCGCGATCGCCGCGCCGAGCGTCGGCGAGAAGGTGCCGCTCGTGGTCTCGCCAGCGCCGTGCTCGGTCCGCACCCGCATGTGGCTGCGCAGCACGCCGCGCTCGAGCAGCGTGAGGCCCACGAGATGGCGCGAAGGCGTGCAGGCATCGAGCGCACGCCGGCCGACGAAATCGCGCCCCGGATCGCTGCGGTCCACAGTCCAGCCGAGGCCCGATTCGAGCGGCGTGGTGTCCGCGTCCATGTCCTGGCCGAACAGGTTCAGCCCGGCTTCGAGCCGCAGCGTGTCGCGCGCGGCGAGGCCGCAGGGCGCGACGCCGGCGGCGAGCAGCGCGTCCCAGAGCGCGACCGCCTGGGGTGCCGGCAGCGAGATCTCGAACCCGTCCTCGCCGGTATACCCGGTGCGGGCGATGAGCACGTCGGGCGCCACCTCCGCGGCGAAGAAAGGTCCGAGCGGCTCGCTCGCGGCGCGCCACTCCGGCCGCGCCTGCCACAGCGCTGCGCGCGCGCGGGGGCCCTGCACCGCGAGCATCGCGCGATCCCGGCGCGACGCAATCCGCACCTCGCGCATCGCCGCCGCGGCGTGCCGCATCCACTCCAGGTCGCCCGCTGCCGTGGCCGCGTTGACCACTGCGCGATAGCGTTCGCCGCCGAGCCAGTAGACGATCAGGTCATCGACCACGCCGCCCGCCTCGTTCAGCATGCAGCAATAGAGCGCCTTGCCGGGCGCGGCCAGCCGGCCGACGTCGCCAGCGAGCAAGCGACGCAGGAACGCGCGGCTGCCCGCGCCGCCGACGTCCACGCTGCACATGTGCGAGACGTCGAACACGCCCATCGCGCGGCGCACCGCTTGGTGCTCTGCGACCTGGGAGCCGTAGTGCAGCGGCATCTGCCAGCCGCCGAAGTCGGTCATCTTCGCGCCGCGCGCGAGATGCGCGGCGAAGAGCGGGGTGCGGAGCGTGTCGGGCTGGCTCATCTCTCGGGCGACAGGCGATGCGCGACGGAACCGCGTTCCGTGCCGCTCCCCCTGTCCTTTTACCTGAGAGATTGCGCGCCGCGAAGCGCGCTTGCCCCTTCGGTGGGCGCGGCGCTCGCCGCGCCGCTCTCCAGTACGGCGTTGCGACCCCGCGGTGTTTGGGCCTGAGCGTTCATGGGAGCTTACGCCTCCGGCGGCAATCCCCGGCGCGACCCGGGGCTGCGCTCTCCTGCAGGGCCGGGACGCAGTCTAGCAGAACGCGAATTCGAGCTCCGGTCGCCGGCCGCTCACGAGATCGGCGAGCGCGCGCCCCGAGCCGCAGGCGTGCGTCCAGCCGAGCGTGCCGTGGCCGGTGTCCAGATAGAGGTTGGAGAAGCGCGTGCGGCCGATATAGGGCACGTTGCTCGGCGTGGAGGGCCGCAGGCCGGCCCAGAAGCGCGCCTCGCGGGGCTCGCCGGCATCGGGAAAGAGCTCGATCGTGCGCCGCACGATCGCCTGGCAGCGCACCTCGTTGATGGCGGTGTCGTATCCGCTCAGCTCCGCGGTGCCCGCGATGCGCAGCCGGTCGCCGAGCCTGGAGAACACGATCTTGTGCTCATCGTCGGTCAGCGCAGTCGAGTACGCGTTGGCGGGGTTCTTCACCGGCATCGTCACCGAGTATCCCTTCGCCGGATAGATCGCCAGCCGCATGCCGAGCGGGGCAGCCAGCCGCGCGCTGAAGCTGCCCAGGGCCAGCACGTAAGCGCCGCCGCGCACCATGTCCGGCCTGCCGTCGGCGCGCGTGACCCGCGCGCCGGAGATGACGTCGCCGTCGGCAAGCAGCTGGTCGACTCGCACGCCGAAGTCGAACCGGGCACCGCGCGCCGCCGCCAGCTTTGCAAGCTCCTGCGTGAACGCGTGCGCATCGCCCGACTCGTCGTCGCGAGAGTAGGTGCCCCCGGCGAGCAGGCGCTGCGCCGGCGCGAGGGCCGGCTCGATGGCAACGCACTGCTCGGGCGTCTTCATCTGGCGATCGAGGCCGAGCTCGCGCATCAGCCGGGCCGGTTCCACGGCGGCCTCGAGCTCGCTCCTGCGCGTATAGAGATGAAGAATGCCGCGCTCGAGGTGGTCGTAGCGGATCCCGGTCTCGCGGCGCAGCGCCTGCAGCGCTGCGCGGCTGTACAGGCCTAGCCTGACGAGCTGCACGGTGTTGCGCCGCGTGCGGCCCGGGAGGCACTCGAGAAGGAATTGCAGGCCCCAGCGCCACTGCGCCGGGTCGGCGCGCAGCCGGAACAGCAAGGGCGCATCCTCCCTCATGAGCCATTTCAGCACCTTGAGCGGCGCGCCAGGGTTGGCCCAGGGCTCGGCATGACTCACCGAGATCTGCCCGCCGTTCGCGTAGCTCGTTTCCATGCCGGCGGCGGCCTGGCGATCGAGCACCAGGACGTCGTGGCCGGCTGCGCGCAGGTACCACGCGGCCGCGGTGCCGACCACCCCCGCGCCGAGGACGACCACGTTCACTCGAAAGGCCGCTCCTGCCACCAGGGATAGAAGTCCGGCATGTCGCGGCTCGGGCGCATGGTGAAGCGGGGCGCACGCTTTTCCTTGAATGCCGCGATCCCCTCGACCACGTCGGGCGAGGAGCCCATCGCGAAGATGGCCCGGGAGTCCACCTTGTGCGCTTCCATCGGGTGGTCGGCGCCCGCCATGCGCCAGAGCATCTGGCGCGAGAGCGCGACCGACACGGCCGAGGTGTGATCTGCGATCTCGCGCGCGAGCGCGCGCGCCGCGGGCAGCAGGTCCGCCGGGGCGACTACCCTGGACACGAGCCCGCCCGCGAGCGCCTCGCCGGCGTCGAACACCCGCCCGGTGAGCACCCACTCGGCGGCGCGGCTCATGCCGACGATGCGCGGCAGGAACCAGCTCGAGCAGGCCTCGGGCACGATGCCGCGCCGCGTGAAGACGAAGCCGAAACGCGCCGCGCTCGAGGCGATGCGCACGTCCATCGGCAGGGTCATGGTCGCGCCGATCCCGACTGCGGCACCGTTCACCGCCGCGATCACCGGCTTGCGGGACTCGAAGATGCGCAGGGTGACCCGCCCGCCGCCATCGCGGTGCCCCCCGGGGGCGGCATCGCGGCGCGCATAGTGGAAGGTGCTGCCCCCGCTCGACAGGTCTGCGCCTGCGCAGAACGCGCGCCCGGCGCCAGTGACGATGACGGCGCGCACCGTGTCGTCGTCATCGGCGCGGCCGAAGGCGTCGAGCAGCTCGTCGCGCATCTGCCGCGTGAAAGCGTTCAGCTTGTCGGCGCGGTGCAGCGTGACCGTGGCGACACCTTGATCCGTCTCGTAGAGAATCTGCTCGTAGCGCATGGCGGTCTCGCAAGTCCCGGTTCGCGGAGCGGGAGTCGGATTTTATGCCGCCGACTACAATTGCGGCATGGCGGCGGAATGCGAGCGATGAGCGCGAGCGACGAACCCGGCGACGACGGTCCGCCGCACACCGATCCCGGGTTCCTGCAGCGCATGGACCAGCAGCTCGCGGGCTGGGAGCAGCCCGCGGCGCGCCTGCGCGAGGCGCTCGAGTACGATCATTTCCGGCTCTACGTGCAGCCGATCCTCGCCCTGCGCGAGTCGGCGCCGAGCGCGTTCGCCGAAGTGCTGGTGCGGCTGCGCGAGGAGGAGGCGCGCATGCTGCCGCCGGGCGACTTCCTGCCCGCGTTCGAGCACTTCCACATGATGGCCGAGCTCGACCGCTGGGTGGTGCGCAACGCGCTGCGCCGGCTCGAGCAGCGCGCGGGTGTCGCGCTCAGCATCAACGTCTCCGGCCAGACGCTCGAGGAGCCCGCGTTCGTGCCCTTCGTCGCCATGCAGGCGCGCATGGGGGGGATCGATCCAGCGGCGCTGGTGTTCGAGATCGACGAGAACGACGCGCTCGACCGGCGCGCCGCGGCGGAGCGCTTCGCGGCCGAGATCAAGAGCATCGGCTGCCGGGTGCTGATCGACGGGTTCGCGCGGCGCTCGATCTCGTTCGAGCCGCTCAAGGCCCTGCTCGCGGATTTCGTCAAGGTGGACGGCGCGATCATCCGGCAGATCCTCGCCTCGGGCCCCGCGCTCGCCAAGCTCAAGGCGATCGTCCGGGTCGGCGAGGTCACCGAGGTCGGCGTCGTCGCCGAATGCGTCGAGGAGGACGCGGTACTGGCGCGCCTCAGGGAGCTCGGCGTCCGCTACGTCCAGGGCTTCGGCGTCGGCCAGCCGCAGCCGATTGAGCGCCTGTTCGAACCGTGATGCCCGCCTAGCGAACGCCGATCCGCACCGAGCGCATGCTGAGCGACCCGCTCTCGATCCCCTCGACCGGGTAGGACAGGGCGTCGCTGTCCTCCTGGAGCGCGGCGACGTAGAGCAACGGCAGGTAGTGCTCCGGCGTCGGTACCGAGAGGTCCGCGTCCGCGCCGAGCTTGTCGTAGGCGACGAGCGCGGCGTGATCGCGCGCATCGAGGGACTCCCGCACCTTCGCATCGAAGCGCACCGCCCAGTCGAACGGCGCGGCGCCCTCCGCGCGGTCCATCTGCATCAGGTTGTGGACCACGTTGCCGCTGCCGAGGACCAGCACACCCTCGTCGCGCAGCGGCAGCAGCCGCCGCCCCGCGCGATAGTGATGCTCGGGCGGCCGGTTCGCATCCATGCTGAGCTGCACCACCGGCACCGAGGCGTCCGGATAGGCGTGCACCAGCACCGACCACGCTCCATGGTCGAGCCCCCAGCTCTGGTCGAGCGCCACGTCGAGCGGCGCGAGCAGCTCGCGCACGCGCGCGGCGAGCGCCGCATCGCCGCGCGCAGGGTACTGCACCTGGAAAAGCGCCTGCGGAAAGCCGCGGAAATCATGGATCGTGCGCGGCTCTGCCATCGCCGTGACCGCCGTCCCGCGAGTGCACCAGTGCGCCGAGACGCACAGGATCGCCCGCGGCTGGGGCACGCTTCGACCGATCGCGCGCCAGGACTCGGTATAGCGGTTGCGTGCGAGCGTGTTCATCGGGCTGCCGTGGCCCAGGAACACGGCCGGCATGCGGGCGCCGGTCATCGGAGTTCAGCCCCTCTTCGCGGCAGGGTGTGGTGGAGGTGGCGGGAGTCGAACCCGCGTCCGCAAGTCCTCGGCAGTCAGGCCTACATGCTTAGCTCGATCGTTTGGATCTCGCCTCGCGTCCGCCGATCGGCAGGCTGACGTCCGGCCAGCCGCTTCGACGGATCCGCGCAGCCAAGCGGCCAGGCCGCGCGGAGAGGCTGATGTGAATGGCGCTGCACCCCTTGCGGGGCCTAGCCCATCAGCAGGCTAGTGCAGCGTCCCGCGGGTATTAGGCCGCGAGAGCGAAACGCTCGTCGTTGGCGTTTATGGATTTCCAGATGGATTTACGAGGTCCTCTGGTCCTCGGCATGCCCTGTGCTGCTTCGTTACCCGCGTCGAAACCAGGTCACCCCCATGTCTCGATGCAGTCAGCCGCATTATCCCACATGGGGGTCAGAGCACCGCGATCAAGTCGAGCGGCCGCGCGATCACCGCGTCCGCGCGCCACGAATGCGGACCGCCGTTCTCGGTGCCGTGGTAGCCGTACTCGACCGCGACGGCGCGCATCCCAGCGGCATGCGCCGCCTGCACGTCGCGCAGGTCGTCGCCGACGAAGCAGCACAGCTGCGGCGGCAGCGCGAGCGCGCGCGCCGCGTGCAGCAGCGGCGCCGGGTGCGGCTTCAGGTGCGGCGTCGTGTCGCCGCACACGACGCACGCCGGGCGGTCGCCGAGGCCGAGCGCGGCAACGATCTGGTGCGTGAAGCGCGCCGCCTTGTTGGTGACGATGCCCCAGGCGAGACCGCGCGACTCGAGCTCCGCCAGCAGCTCTTCCATGCCGGGAAAGAGCCGGGTCTCCACGCACACCGCCTCGCCGTAGCGGGCGAGGAAGGCTTCGCGCAGCCGCGCGAACTCGACGTCCTCGGGCCCGATCCCGAAGCCCGCCCGCAGCAGCCCGCGCGCCCCGCTCGAGGCAAACGGCCGCACCTGCTCGATCGGCAGCTCGGCGAGGCCGCGCTCGGCGCGCAGCCGGTTCACCGCGCGGCCGAGATCGGGTGCGGTGTCGGCGAGCGTGCCGTCGAAATCGAACAGCACGGCGCGCAAGGCCCTAGCCCTCCTTCGCGAAGCACGCGAAGTAGTTGACGCCGCAGTCCGCAACCAGCGCGTAGCGTCGGGTGAGCGGGCTGTAGCTCATGCCGGCGAGCTCGACCGGCCGCAGCCCGGCGGCACGGCACCAGCGCGCGAGCTCGGAGGGCCTGACGAAGCGCGCGTAGTCGTGCGTTCCCCTCGGCAGCAGCCCGAGCAGGTATTCGGCACCGATCACCGCGAACAGGTACGCCTTCGGGTTGCGGTTGATGGTCGAGAACAGCACCCGGCCGCCCGGCTTCGCCAGCCTGGCACAGGCGGCGACCGCGCTCGCCGGATCGGGCACGTGCTCGAGCAGCTCCATGCACGTCACCGCGTCGAATTCTCCCGCATGGGTCTGCGCGTAGTCCTCGGGCGACGCGGACTCGTAGCGCACATGCAACCCGCTCTCGAGCAGGTGCAGCGCGGCGACCCGGAGCGCGCGCTCCGAGAGGTCGATCCCCGTGACGGCCGCGCCGGCGCGCGCCATCGCCTCGGCGAGGATCCCGCCGCCGCAGCCCACGTCGAGCACGGCCTTCGCGCGGAGCGGGACGTGGCTCTCGACCCAGGCGAGGCGCAGCGGGTTCATCTCGTGCAGCGGGCGCATCTCGGCCTGCGGGTCCCACCAGCGGTGGGCGAGCTCGCCGAACTTGGCGAGCTCGGCAGGGTCAACGTTGGGATTGGCGCGCGCCATAAACAAAAAGCCCCGCCGAGGCGGGGCTTTTCAGGTGACGGGAATCCCTAGTTCCTGCGCGTGCCGATGACTTCGATCTCCACGCGGCGGTTCTTCTGGCGGCCGTCCTTGGTCTTGTTGCTCGCCACGGGCTGCTTCTCGCCCTTGCCTTCGGTGTAGATGCGGTTCGGCTCCACGCCCTTGGACACGAGATACGCCTTGACCGACTCGGCGCGGCGCACCGAGAGTTTCTGGTTGTAGGCGTCGCTGCCGATCGAGTCGGTGTGCCCGATCGCGATCACGACCTCGAGATTGATGCCGCGGATCTTGTTCGCCAGGTCGTCGAGCTTGTTCTTGCCCTCGGGCTTGAGCACCGACTTGTCGAAGTCGAACAGCACGTCGGCCGCCAGCGTCACCTTCTCCGCGACCGGCGCGGGCTTGGGCGCGGGCTTGGGCGCGGGCTTGGGCGGCGGCGGCGGCGTGACCGTGGGCGGAGCAGGCGGCTTCGGCACGAGGTCCGGATCGCACTCGGCAATCGCCATGGCGGGCGTCCAGTAGCCGGCGCGCCAGCACAGGCCGGTCGAGTTCTTCCATGGCAGTTCGCCGGAGGCCGGCGAGACCCAGTAGCCCTGCTTCGACTGCGACGCGGCATCGAGCGACATCGCGGACAGCGCAACGCCGGCCGAAAGCAGAAACGGCATCCATGCTTTCTTGCTCATAGGGTCCCCTCTCTGAATGCCCGGAATCGTTATGGAATTCAACACTATGGGCGGGTCTTGAGGGCATTCTGCCATAACTTGCTACGGGTGTCCAAGCCGGAAAGCGCCGGATTCTGCAGCGCTCCGTCGCGAACCAAGCGCTGCCCCGCGATCCAGACGTCGCTGACGTGCTCGCGCCCTGCCGCGTAGACCAGATGGGACAGCGGGCTGTAGCAGGGCTCGAGCTCGGGCCCGGCAAGCCGCACGGCCGCAAGATCGGCCGATTTGCCGGGGGCGATTGAGCCGATGCTCTGCTCGAGCCCGAGCGCCACGGCGCCGCCCAGCGTCGCGGCGCGCAGCGCCGCGTGCGCCGGCATCGCCTCGGCGCTGCGCGCGACCGCCTTGGCGAGGAGCGCGGCGAGCCGCATCTCCCCGAAGAGGTCGAGGCGGTTGTTGCTCGCGGCGCCGTCGCTGCCGAGCGACAGGTTGATTCCCGCCTCGAGCATGCGCGCCGCCGGGGCGAGCCCGCTCGCCAGCTTGAGATTGGAGGACGGGCAGTGCACGACCGATGCCCCATGGCGCGCGAGCAGGGCGATCTCTGCCGCGGTCACATGCACGGCGTGGACGGCGATCAGACCGGGACCGACGAGGCCGAGGCGGCTGAGCCGCTCGAGCGGGCGCGCGCCGTGCTCGGCGAGCGAGCGCGCGATCTCGTGCTCGGTTTCGTGCACGTGGATGTGCACGGGCAGGTCTACTTCGGCAGCGATCTTCGCCACCTTGCGGAACGTCGCGTCCGACACGGTATACGGCGCGTGCGGCGCGAGGCAGAACGAGACGAGCGGACAGTCGCGGCGGCGGTCGCGCAGTGCCAGCCCCTTGGCGAGGTAGTCGTCCGGGTCGGCGGCATACGCGGACGGGAACTCGATCACGATGATGCCGAGCGAGGCCCGCATGCCGGCCTCGAGCGCCGCCTCGAGCGCGGCCTCGGGGAAGAAGTACATGTCGTTGAAGCAGGTCACGCCGCCGCGCAGCATCTCGGCGCAGGCGAGCAGCGTCCCGTCCTTCACGAACTGCGGCGAGACGTGCCGCGTCTCGGCCGGCCAGATGTGCTCCTCGAGCCAGCGCATGAGCGGCAGATCGTCCGCGAGGCCGCGCATGAGCGCCATCGCGGCGTGGGTGTGCGCGTTGACGAGCCCCGGGATCAGCGCATGCTCGCCGAGCTCGACGCGCTCGTACGAGGAAAAGCGCGCCCCGGCGTCGGCGCACGGCAGCACGGCCTCGATGCGGCCCTGCCGCAGCGCGACGGCGTGGTCTTCCAAGACCGCGCCGGGCGGTTCCACCGGAACCACCCAGCGCGGGATGAGGAGGGATGCTTCTACTTTGGCGCGCCTTGCAGCTCGACCTCGACGCGCCGGTTGGGCTCGAGACAGAGGTTGAGCGCCTTGCGGTCCTTCGTGTCCGGGCAGCTTTTCACCGGCGTCGTCTTGCCGTAGCCGTAGACCTCGATCTGCGCCGCGTCCATGCCCTTGGAAACGAGGTAGGCCTTGACCGCTTCCGCGCGCCGCTCGGAGAGCTTCTGGTTGTACTGCGGCGAGCCGAGCCGGTCGGTGTGGCCGTTGACGTGGATGTAGCTGATCGCGCCCACCGAGCCGAGCTTGCCGATGATGTCCTGGTCGAGGCGGAACTTGCCGAGCTCGTCGAGCTTGGCACCGTTGCTCGGGAAGGTCACCGTCGAGCGGAGCACGACGGGCTTCGGCTTGGCGGGCGGCTTCGCGACCGGCTTCGGCGCCGGCGGCGGCGGCGGCGGCGCGACGGCCGGCCTGGGTGCCGGCTTCGGCACGAGATCGGGATCGCACTCGGCGATCGCCATCGCGGGGGTCCAGTAGCCCGCGCGCCAGCACTGGCCGGCGGAGTTCTTCCACGGCAATTCGCCCGAGGCCGGCGAGACCCAGTAGCCCTGCTTGGATTGCGCCTGCACCGTGCCCTGCGCGCCCAGTGCCAGCACCGCGAACGTCGCCGCGACGATCAGCTTGTTCGAGCTCACCGCTCCCCCCCTTTTCCGGTCCGATGCGACTCTCAATTAGAGCACAGCCGCAAGCGGATCGACAAGCGCGCGGGGCAGCGTCTCGCTCGGAGAAGAGCGCCGCGCGCGCGGGGCCGATCGTCGCCCGCGCGACGGTCCGGCACGGGTCCGCGTGATAAAATTTCCCGCTTGCTTCACCGCGATTCTCGCCGCCGGATCGGCCGCGCCGCGCCCCAAGCCTAACAAGAGCCGAAATGGACCCGTTCGCCAAGGAAACGCTCCCCGTCAGCCTCGAGGAGGAGATGCGCCGCTCGTACCTCGATTACGCAATGAGCGTGATCGTGGGGCGGGCGCTGCCCGACGTGCGCGACGGCCTGAAGCCGGTGCACCGGCGCGTGCTGTACGCGATGAACGAGGCGAACAACGTCTGGAACCGGCCCTACGTGAAGTGCGCGCGCGTGGTGGGCGAGGTCCTCGGCAAGTACCACCCGCACGGCGATACCGCGACCTACGAGGCGCTGGTGCGCATGGCGCAGGACTTCTCGATGCGCTATGCGCTGGTCGACGGGCAGGGTAACTTCGGCTCGGTCGACGGGGACAACCCTGCGGCCTACCGCTACACCGAGTGCCGCCTGGCGCGCCTGTGCTCCGAGCTGCTCGCCGATATCGACAAGGAAACGGTCGATTTCGTCGAGAACTACGACGGCAAGGAGCACGAGCCGTCGGTCCTGCCGACCCGCGTTCCCAACCTGCTGCTCAACGGCTCCTCCGGCATCGCGGTCGGCATGGCGACCAGCATCCCGCCGCACAACCTCTCCGAGGTCGTGGACGCCTGCCTGCTGGTGCTGCAGGAGCCCGAGTGCGCGATCGAGGACGTGATCAAGCGCATGCCGGCGCCGGATTTCCCCACCGCCGGGATCATCTACGGGATCTCGAGCGTGCACGAGGGCTACCGCACCGGGCGCGGCCGCGTGGTGATGCGCGCGCGCACCCATTTCGAGGAGACGGGCAAGGGCGACCGGCAGGCGATCATCGTCGACGAGCTGCCGTACCAGGTGAACAAGAAGGCGCTGCTCGAGCGGATCGCGGAGCTGGTCACGGAGAAGAAGCTCGAGGGCATCTCCGACATCCGCGACGAGTCGGACAAGGACGGCATTCGCGTCGCGATCGAGCTCAAGCGCGGCGAGCAGCCCGAGGTGGTGCTCAACAACCTGTACAAGCAGACCCAGCTGCAGGACAGCTTCGGCATGAACATGGTCGCGCTGGTCGACGGCCAGCCGAAGCTGCTCGACCTCAAGTCGCTGATCGACGCGTTCATCGCGCACCGCCGCGAAGTGGTGACGCGCCGCACGGTGTTCGAGCTGCGGCGCGCGCGCGAGCGCGGGCACGTGCTGGAGGGCCTGGCGGTGGCGCTCTCCAACCTCGACGAGGTGATCGCCCTGATCAAGCGCGCGCCCGCGCCCGCGGACGCCAAGCGCGAGCTGATGGCCAGAGCCTGGCCCTCGCCGCTGGTGCGCGAGATGCTCGAGCGCATCGGCGGCGGCATGGCGGCCGCGCACTTCAGGCCCGAGGGGCTCACCGCCGACTGCGGCCTCAAGGAGGACGGCTACCGGCTCTCCGACGAGCAGGCGCAGGCGATCCTCGAGCTGCGCCTGCAGCGGCTCACCGGCCTGGAGCAGGACCGCATCCGCGAGGAGTACGGCGAGGTGATGAAGGTAATAGCGGACCTGCTCGACATCCTGGAGAAGCCCGCGCGCATCACCGCGATCATCGCCGAGGAGCTCAAGCACATCAAGGACGAGTTCGGCGACCGGCGCAAGAGCGAGATCGTCACCGTCGCCGAGGACATCTCGATCGAGGACCTGATCGCGCCGCAGGACATGGTGGTCACGTTCTCGCACGGCGGCTACGTCAAGAGCCAGCCGCTCGCGGACTACCGCGCGCAGCGGCGCGGCGGCCGCGGCAAGATGGCCGCGGCGACCAAGGAGGACGACTTCATCGAGCAGCTGTTCGTCGCCCACTCGCACGATTACCTGCTGTGCTTCTCGAATCGCGGGCGCCTGTATTGGCTCAAGGTGTTCGAGGTGCCGCAGGGCAGCCGCGCCAGCCGCGGCAAGCCGATCGTCAACATGTTCCCGCTCGAGGAGGGCGAGAAGATCACCGCGGTCGTGACGGTGAAGGAGTTCGACCCGAACCACTACGTGTTCATGGCGACCGCGCGCGGCACCGTGAAGAAGACGCCGCTCGACGAGTTCTCGCGCCCGCGCCCCTCGGGGATCATCGCCGTGGGGCTGGACGAGGGCGACTACCTGATCGGCGCGGCGCTGACCGACGGCGGCTACGACGTGATGCTCTTCTCCACGGAGGGCAAGGCAGTGCGCTTCCAGGAGGAGGACGTGCGCCCGATGGGCCGCCAGGCGACCGGCGTGCGCGGCATGCGCCTGCCCGAGGACCGCGGCTGGCGCGTGGTGTGCATGCTGGTGGCGAGGGACGCGAAGCAGACGGTCCTGACCGCGACCGAGCACGGCTACGGCAAGCGCACGCCGATCGCGGAGTACACGCGGCACGGCCGCGGCGGCCTGGGGATGATCGCGATCCAGACCACCGAGCGCAACGGGGCGCTGGTCGGCGCGGTGCTGGTGGACGACCACGACGAGGTGATGCTGATCTCCACCGGCGGCGTGCTCATCCGCACGCGCGTGGCGCAGATCCGCGAGCAGGGGCGCTCGACCCAGGGCGTGACGCTGATCGCCCTCGGCGAGGGCGAGAAGCTCGCCGGCATCGAGCGCATCGTCGAGCGCGACGAGGACGAGGGCGACGGCGGCAACGGCTCGGGCGAGATCACGCCGCCCGCGCCCCCCGCTCCGGCCGCGCCGCAAAGCCCCACCATCCACTGATGGCACGCGTCTTCAATTTCGGCGCCGGCCCGGCGGTGCTGCCCGAGGAAGTGCTGGCGCGCGCCGGCGACGAGATGCTCGACTGGCGCGGCACCGGCATGTGCGTCATGGAGATGAGCCACCGCGGCAAGGAGTTCATGGCGATCGCCGCCGAGGCGGAGAAGGACCTGCGCGAGCTGCTCGCGGTGCCGTCGCACTACAAGGTGCTTTTCCTGCAGGGCGGCGCGACGCTGCAGTTCGCCCAGGTGCCGATGAATCTCCTCGACGGCCGCGGCAAGGCGGACTACGTGAGCACGGGCGAATGGTCGAAGAAGGCGATCAAGGAGGCGAAGCACTATTGCGACGTCGCGATCGCGGCGACCTCGGAGGACCGCAAGTTCAGCTACGCGCCGCCGCAGGAGCACTGGCGGGTGCGGTCCGACGCGGCCTACGTCCACTACTGCTCCAACGAGACGATCGGCGGCGTCGAGTTCCACTGGGTCCCCGACACCGGCGAGGTGCCGCTGGTCGCGGACGCCTCCTCACACCTGCTGTCGCGGCCGCTCGACGTGTCGCGCTTCGGCCTGATCTACGCCGGGGCGCAGAAGAACATCGGCCCCGCCGGGCTCACGCTGGTGATCGTGCGCGAGGACCTGCTTGGGCGCGCGGCGCAAAGCACGCCCTCGGTGATGGACTACAAGCTGCAGGCCGACGCCGATTCGATGCTCAACACGCCGGCGACCTACTCGATCTACGTCGCCGGGCTGGTCCTCAAATGGCTCAAGGGCGAGGGCGGGCTCGTGGGGATCGAGCGGCGCAACGTGGCGAAGGCGAGGCTGCTCTACGAGACGCTCGATGCGGGCGGGTTCTACCGCAACCCGGTCGAGCCGCGCGACCGCTCGCGCATGAACGTGCCGTTCACGCTCGCCGACCCGCGCCTCGACGAAGCGTTCCTCAAGGGCGCCGAGGAGCGCGGCCTGATGCAGTTGAAGGGGCATCGCTCGGTCGGCGGCATGCGCGCCTCCATTTACAACGCCATGCCGCTCGAGGGCGTGCAGCGGCTGGTGCAGTACCTGCGGGAGTTCGAGCAGCGGCATGGCTAGGAAGAAGCTCGAGGTCCTGATCCTCAATCCGATCGCGCCGGCGGGGCTGAAGCGCCTTCCGGCCGAGCTCTACTCGGTGGTGAAGGAAGCGAAGTCGCCCGACGCCATCTTGGTGCGCTCGCAGCCGATGCACGGCATGAGCTTCGGGCCGACGCTGAAGGCGGTCGGGCGGGCGGGGGCCGGGGTCAACAACATCCCGGTCGACGCGCTCTCCAAGCTCGGCGTGCCGGTGTTCAACACGCCCGGGGCGAACGCCAACGCGGTCAAGGAGCTGGTGCTCGCCGGGATGCTGATCGCGGCGCGCAACCTCGCCCCGGCGCTCGAGTTCGTGCGCGGCCTGGACGCCTCGGCGCAGGACCTCGAGCGCCGCGTGGAGGACGGCAAGAAGCAGTTCGCGGGGCTCGAGCTGCCCGGGCATACGCTCGGCGTGATCGGCCTCGGCAAGATCGGCAGCCTGGTGGCCGACGCCGGCATCCGCATGGGCATGCACGTGCTCGGTCACGACCCCGAGATCACGGTCGACGCCGCCTGGAGCCTGCCGTCGCAGGTGCGCAAGGCGGGCTCGATCGCCGACGTGCTCAAGATGAGCCATTTCGTCACCCTGCACGTGCCGCTCGTCGACCTGACGCGGCACCTGATCAGCGCGAAGAACATCGAGCACCTGCGGCAGGGCGCGGTGCTGCTCAATTTCTCGCGCGAGGGCGTGGTGGACGAACTGGCCGTGCTGCAGGGGCTGCGCTCGGGCCGCATCCGCTGCTACGTCACGGATTTTCCGTCGGCGCCGCTGCTCGGCCAGCCCGGGGTGGTCGCGCTGCCGCACCTGGGCGCCTCGACCCGCGAGGCCGAAGAGAACTGCGCCGTGATGGTCGTGGACCAGGTACGCGAGTACCTGGAGCACGGCGGCGTGCAGAACGCCGTCAACTTCCCGGACGCCACGATGGCGCGCGAGTCGCCCTACCGGCTCGCGATCGCCAATGCCAACGTGCCGAACATGCTGGCGCGCATCTCGCACGCCATGGGCAGCCGGCGCATCAACATCCACAACATGCTCAACAAGTCACGCGGGGAGACGGCGTACACGCTGGTCGACGTGGACAGCGCCGTGCCGCAGGAGGCGCTCGCCGAGCTGCGCGCGATCGAGGGCGTGCTTGCGGTACGCTACCTCCCGGTCGAGGGGTGAAGAACAACTTGGATGAGATCTCCAAGCTGAGACACGAGATTGACGCGCTGGACGATGAGCTGCTGGAGCTCCTCAACCGGCGTGCCGCGGCGGCGCGCCGGATCGGCGCGCTGAAGAGCGGCGCCCCGGCGTATCGCCCGGAGCGCGAGAGCGAGATCCTGCGCCGCATCGCGGCGCGCGCCTCCGGCCCGCTGCCCGCGGAGCGCGCCGCGGCCGTGTTCCGCGAAGTGATCTCGGCATGCCGCGCCATGGAAGCGACGATCCGCGTCGCGTACCTCGGGCCCGAGGGCACGTTCAGCGAGATGGCGGTGCGCAAGCAGTTCGGCAGCTCGGTCGTGGGCGAGCCCTGCGCCTCCATCGACGAGGTGTTCCGCGCGGTGGAGGCGGGCGGCGCGCAGTTCGCAGTGCTGCCGGTGGAGAATTCGGCCGAAGGCGCGGTCGGGCGCACGCTCGACCTGCTGCTCAAGACGCCGCTCAGGATCTGCGCGGAAGTCGGCCTGCGCGTGCACCAGAGCGTGCTGCGCAAGGGCAAGGGCTTGAAAGCGATCCGGCGCGTCTATTCGCACGCGCAGTCGCTGGCGCAGTGCCACGGCTGGCTCGTCCACCACCTGCCGGCGGCCGAGCGCGTGTCGGTCTCGAGCAACGCCGAGGCCGCGCGCATCGCCGCGCGCGAGCCCCGCGCATGCGCGCTCGGTCCGGAGATCGCGGCGGCGCGCTACGGGCTGGCGGTGGTCGCGACCAACGTCGAGGACGATCCCGACAACCGCACGCGGTTTCTCGTGCTCGGCGACCTCGAGCCGGGGGCGACCGGGAGGGACGCAACCTCGCTGGTGATGTCGGCGCCCAACCGGCCGGGCGCGGTGCACGCGCTGCTGACGCCGTTCGCCCGGCACGGCGTCTCGATGTCGCGGCTGGAATCGCGCCCGATGCGCGTCGGGCAGTGGGAGTATTACTTCTTCGTCGATCTCGAGGGGCACCGCGCCGATGCGCCGGTGGCCGCGGCGCTCGCCGAGCTGGAAAAGCTTGCGCCCTTCCTCAAGATCCTGGGCTCCTACCCGGTGGCGCCGGCGTAGCGGGCACGGAGCGAACCGACATGAAAATGGACCCCTGCGAGCTTTCCCCTTCCTACGTGCGCGCGATCGCGCCCTACCAGCCCGGCAAGCCGATCTCGGAGCTGGCACGCGAGCTCGGCCTGAAGGAGCAGAACATCATCAAGCTCGCCTCCAACGAGAACCCGCGCGGCATCGGACCGCGCACGCGCGCCGCGATCGACGGGGCGCTCGCCGACATCGCGCGCTACCCGGACGGCAACGGCTACGAGCTGAAGCTCGCGCTGTCGCGCCGCTACGGCGTCGAGCTGTCCTCGATCGTGCTCGGCAACGGCTCGAACGACGTGCTGGAGCTGGTCGCGCTCGCCTTCCTCGGCCCCGGGCGCGCCGCGGTCTATTCGCAGCACGCGTTCGCCGTCTACCCGCTCGCCACACAGGCGCGCGGGGCGCGCGCGATCGTCGTGCCGGCGAAAGCCTTCGCGCATGACCTTCCGGCAATGGCCGCCGCGATCGACGACGCGACCTGCGTGGTCTGGGTGGCGAATCCGAACAACCCGACCGGGACGCTCGCCAAGCCCGACGAGCTTGAGGCCTTCCTCAAGGCGGTGCCGGAGCGCGTCATCGTGGTCGTGGACGAGGCCTACAACGAGTACCTGGCCCCGGAGCTCAAGGCCGAGACGGTGAAATGGCTGCGCCGCCATCCCAATCTGGTCCTCACGCGCACCTTCTCCAAGGCCTACGGCCTCGCCGGGCTGCGGGTCGGCTACGCCTTCGCGCACGCCTCGGTCGCCGACGTCATGAACCGCGTGCGCCAGCCCTTCAACGTCAACAGCCTCGCGCTCGCCGCCGCCACCGCGGCGCTCGACGACATGGAGTTCGTCGCGCGCAGCTACGCCGAGAACCTGCACGGCATGCGCCAGCTCGAGCAGGGCGCCCGCCGGCTCGGGCTCGAGTGGATTCCTTCCTGCGGAAATTTCGTCGCGCTGCGCGTCGGCCGCGCCAAGGAGACCTACAAGCGGCTGCTGCGGCGCGGCGTGATCGTGCGCCCGGTGGGCGGCTACCAGCTCCCGGAGCACCTGCGCGTCACCATCGGCACCGCCGAGGAGAACGACCGCTTTCTCGCCGCGCTCGCCGCGAGCCTGAAGGAATGACCCGGTTCGGACGGGTCGCCGTCATCGGCGTCGGGCTGATCGGCGGCTCGTTCGCGCTTGCGCTCAAGGCCGCGGGCGCCTGCGGCGAGGTCGTGGGTGCCGGGCGCGGCGCCGAGAACCTGCGGCGCGCCCGCGAGATCGGGGCGATCGACGCTGCGGCTGCGGACATCGCCGCGGCGGTACGCGGCGCCGAGCTCGTGCTGGTCGCGACGCCGGTGGCGCAGTTTCCGGCGGTGTTCGGCGCGCTTGCGGCGGCGCTCGAGCCCGGCGCGCTCGTCACCGACGCCGGCAGCACCAAGCGCGACGTGGTTGCCGCGGCGCGCACTGCGCTCGGCACTGCCATCCGGCGCTTCGTTCCCGCGCATCCGATCGCCGGCGCCGAAATGAGCGGGGCCGTGGCGGCGCGAGCGGACCTGTTCCGCGGCCGGCGCGTGGTGCTGGCGCCGCTCGCCGAGAACGCGCCCGAGACCGTGCAGCGCGTGGCAGCCGCGTGGGAGGCGTGCGGCGCTCGCATCGCGCGCATGAGCACCGAGGAGCACGACACCGTGTTCGCCGCGGTGAGCCATCTGCCCCACGTACTCGCCTATGCGCTCGTGCACGAGATCGCGGAGCGCGCGGATGCGGAGCGGCTGCTCGGCTATGCGGCGAGCGGATTCCGCGACTTCACGCGCATCGCCTCGAGCGATCCCGAGATGTGGCGCGACATCTGCATCGCCAACCGCGACCGGTTGCTGGTCGAGCTGGACCGCTACGCGGCGAAGCTCGGCGCGCTGCGCCCGCTCATCGCGCACGGCGACGGCGGCGCGCTCGAGCGCCTGTTCGCCGAGGCGCGCGCGGCGCGTGAGCGCTGGGTCGAGGGCGGCCGGCCGGACGGCGAGCACGAGGCGAAGCCGTGAAAATCCTGGAGCTGGCGCCGGCCCGGGCGGCGCGCGGCACAGTGCGGCTTCCCGGCTCGAAGAGCATCTCCAACCGGGCTCTCCTGCTTGCGGCGCTCGCCGCCGGCGACACGGTGCTGCGCGGCCTGCTCGATGCAGACGACACGCGGTTGATGCGGGAAGCCCTCGGGCAGCTCGGCGTCGCCTGCGACGCGCTGGGCGAGGGGGACTGGCGGGTGCAGGGCACGGGCGGCGCTTTCCCGGTGAAGCGCGCCAGCCTCTTTCTCGGCAACGCCGGCACGGCGTTCCGCCCGCTTACCGCGGTGCTCGCGCTGGCGGACGGCGAATACCGATTGTCCGGCACGCCGCGCATGCACGAGCGGCCCATCGGCGACCTGGTCGCCGCGTTGCGCGGGCTCGGGGCCAGCATCGCCTACGTGGGAAAGGAGGGCTATCCGCCGCTCGCCATCCGCCCGCGCAAGGCCGGCGCGTCGACGGCCCGGGTACGCGGCGAGGTGTCTTCCCAGTTCCTGAGCGCCCTGCTCATGGCCCTGCCGCCTGCCGGCGGCGGCAGGGTCGAGGTCGAAGGTGTCCTGATCTCGAGGCCCTACGTCGAGCTCACGCGCGCGCTGATGCGCAGCTTCGGCGTTGACGTCGCGGCGGAGAGCGCGCGCGCCTTTCGCGTCCCGGGACAGCGCTACGCGAGCCCGGGCGAGATCCGCGTCGAAGGGGATGCCTCCTCGGCTTCGTACTTTCTCGCCGCCGGGGCGCTCGGCGGCGGCCCGGTGCGCGTCGAGGGCGTGGGGCGCGGCAGCATCCAGGGCGACGTGCGCTTCTGCGAGGTCCTCGAGCGCATGGGAGCCGTGGTCGAGCTCGGCGATTCGTGGATCGAGGCGTCAGGCGGCGGGCGCTTGCGCGCCTTCGACCTCGACCTCAATCACATCCCGGACGCGGCGATGACGGCGGCCGTGATGGCGCTGTTCGCCGAGGGACCGTGCGCGATTCGCGACGTCGGCAGCTGGCGCGTCAAGGAAACCGACCGCGTCGCCGCGATGGCGACGGAGCTGCGGAAGCTGGGAGCCACAGTGGAAGCGGGCGCCGATTTCATCAAGATCTCTCCGCCTGCAACGCTCAACCAGAACGTCGCCATCGACACCTACGACGACCACCGCATGGCGATGTCGTTCTCGCTCGCCGCGCTGGGCGGCGTCGCGGTCCGGATCGAGGATCCGGACTGCGTGACCAAGACCTTCCCGGACTATTTCCGCGCGCTCGACACGATCCTGCGCCGCGCATGAGCGTTCCCGTGATCGCGATCGACGGGCCCTCGGCCTCGGGCAAGGGCACGGTCGCGCGCCGGGTCGCCGAAGCGCTCGGCTTCCATTACCTCGAAAGCGGAGCGCTCTACCGGCTTGTCGCGCTCGCGACTCTGCGCGAAGGCGTCGCGGGACGCGACGAGCCCGCGGCTGCGAGGATCGCGGCGAGCCTCGCCGCCGAGTTCCATGGAGAGGATATTTTCCTTTCTGGTCAAAAGGTTACAGATGATCTGCGAACCGAGGAATGCGGCGTTCGCGCATCCGAGATCGCGCGCCATCAGGCGGTGCGCACCGTGCTGCTTTCGCGTCAGCGCGGGTTCCGGAAGCCACCCGGGCTCGTAGCCGACGGGCGCGACATGGGGACCATCGTCTTTCCGGACGCAGCGCTCAAGGTGTTCCTCACCGCGAGCATTCCGGTGCGTGCCCGGCGCAGGCATAAGCAGTTGATAGACAAAGGAATCCATGCTAATCTCGCGGCCCTTTCCCGTGACCTCGCCGAGCGCGACGCGCGCGACGTGACCCGGGCGGCGGCACCGCTGAAGGCGGCGCCCGACGCGGTGCAAATCGACACCTCGGAGCTGGCGATCGAAGAAGTGGTCGCGCGGATCCTGGGCCGGTACCGGGACGGGAAGTAGCAGCACAGGTGGGGCGCTCGCTCGCGCGCAGCCCCGAAGATCAACCCGACCCGCAGCGCTCGCTGTAAGCCTGCGGCAATGAAGGATATTTTCCTCACCGCTCCATGGCCAGCGTCTCCCCCGCAGTCTCCAAGTCCGCTCCCCCCTCCGAGTCGTTCGCAGCCCTGTTCGAAGAAAGCCTGACGCGCAAGGAAATGCGCGTCGGCGAGATCATCACCGCAGAGGTCGTGCGCGTGGACCAGAACTACGTCGTGGTCAACGCCGGCCTCAAGTCCGAGAGCGTGATCGCGCTGGAGGAGTTCCGCAACGACGCCGGCGAGATCGAGGTCAAGGCGGGCGACTTCGTCTCGGTCTCGATCGAGGCGCTCGAGGACGGCTACGGCGAGACGCGCCTGTCGCGCGAGAAGGCGAAGCGCATGGCAGCCTGGCTCGAGCTGGAGAAGGCGCTCGAGACCGGCGAGAAGATCGAGGGCGTGATCACCGGCAAGGTGAAAGGCGGCCTCACCGTGATGACGCGCGGCATCCGCGCATTCCTGCCGGGCTCGCTCGTCGACCTGCGCCCGGTGAAGGACACCACGCCCTACGAAGGCAAGGCGATGGAGTTCAAGGTCATCAAGCTCGACCGCAAGCGGAACAACGTGGTGGTGTCGCGGCGCGCGGTGCTCGAGGAGTCCGCGGGCGCCGAGCGCGAGGCGCTGCTCGCGACGCTCGCCGAAGGCGCGGTGGTGAAGGGCATCGTCAAGAACATCACCGACTACGGCGCGTTCGTCGACCTGGGCGGCATCGACGGCCTGCTGCACATCACGGACCTCGCCTGGCGGCGTGTGAAGCACCCCTCCGAGGTCGTCAACGTCGGCGACGAGGTGACCGCCAAGGTCCTCAAGTTCGACGCCGAGAAGAACCGGGTGTCGCTCGGCCTGAAGCAGCTCGGCGAGGACCCGTGGGTCGGGATCTCGCGCCGCTATCCGCAGAGCACGCGGCTGTTCGGCAAGGTCACCAACCTCACCGATTACGGCGCCTTTGTCGAGGTCGAGGCGGGCATCGAGGGCCTGGTGCACGTCTCCGAGATGGACTGGACCAACAAGAACGTGCATCCCTCGAAGGTCGTGCAGGTGGGCGACGAGGTCGAGGTGATGATCCTGGAGATCGACGAGGAGCGGCGCCGCATCTCGCTCGGCATGAAGCAGTGCATGCCGAACCCGTGGGAGGACTTCGCGCGCGAGTTCAAGAAGGGCGACCGCGTCAAGGGGAGCATCAAGTCGATCACCGACTTCGGCGTGTTCGTCGGCCTCACCGGCGGCATCGACGGGCTGGTGCATCTGTCCGACCTCGCCTGGAGCGAGCCCGGCGAGGAGGCGGTGAAGAAGTTCAAGAAGGGCGACGAGGTCGAGGCCGTGGTGCTCTCGATCGACGTCGAGCGTGAGCGCATCTCGCTCGGCATCAAGCAGCTCGAGGGCGACCCGTTCACCAACTTCATCGCCAGCCACGACAAGAACAGCGTGGTCAAGGGGGCGGTGAAGTCCGTGGACGCGAAGGGCGCCGTGGTCGCGCTCACGCCCGAGATCGAGGGCTACCTGCGCGCCTCCGAGTTCTCGCGCGAGCGCGTCGAGGATCTGCGCACGCATCTCAAGGAAGGCGACACGGTGACCGCGATGATCATCAACGTCGACCGCAAGAACCGCTCGATCAACGTCTCGGTGAAGGCCAAGGAGATGGCCGAGGAGACCGAGGCGATGAAGCAGCTGCGCACCGAGAACGCGGCCAGCGCTGCGGGCAGCACCAACCTGGGCGCGCTGCTGCGTGCCAAGCTCGACAAGGGCAACCCCCCGCAACAGCAGTAGCGCGGACGATCCCAGGCAGCGAGGAGGGAGGGTCGCATGACCAAATCCGAACTGATCGCCCGGCTGGCGCAGCGCTACCCGCAGCTGGTCGCGAAGGACGCGGAATACGCCGTGAAGATGATCCTCGACGCGATGACCTACGCGCTGCTCAACGGCAACCGCATCGAGATCCGCGGCTTCGGCAGCTTCGGCCTGAACTACCGGCCGCCGCGCATCGGACGCAACCCCAAGTCCGGCGAGAAGGTCCAGGTGCCGGAGAAATACGTGCCGCACTTCAAGGCGGGCAAGGAACTGCGCGAGCGGGTCGACACGCTGCCGGGCTCGGCGGCGCCCGCCGCGACGCGGCAGGCGACGCCGGCCGCGCGCTGACGCCGCGGCGCCGGGGCGGCGCCCGAAGCGGAACGGGAGGCTCCGATGCGCTTCCTCACCTGGGCGATCCGGCTGGCGCTGTTCCTGCTGTTGCTGGCGTTTGCCGCCAAGAACACCGACCCGGTCGCGCTGCGCTTCTACTTCGACCTGGCGTGGCAGGCGCCGCTGGTCGCCCTGCTGCTCGCGTTCTTCGTCGCCGGGGCGGTGGTCGGCGTCGCGGCGGCGCTCGGCACGCTGCTGCGCCAGCGGCGCGAGCTGCAGCGGCTGCGGTGCGAGGCCGGGCGCCGCGGCAGCGCCGCGCCGGACGGCGCCCCGGTGCCCCCCAGCCCGGCGGAGGGCTGAGTGGAATTCGAGTACTGGTGGCTGCTGGGATTCCCGCTGTTCTTCGGCATCGGGTGGGTCGCGGCGCGCGTGGACATCAAGCACCTCGTGACGGAGTCGCGCGCGCTGCCGCGCTCCTACTTCCGCGGGCTGAACTTCCTGCTCAACGAGCAGCCCGACAAGGCGATCGAAGCCTTCATCGAGGTGGTGAAGGTCGATCCCGAGACCATCGAGCTGCATTTCGCGCTCGGCAGCCTGTTCCGTCGGCGCGGCGAGTACGACCGCGCGATCCGCATGCACCAGCACCTGCTCGAGCGCGCCGACCTCGGGCCCGAGCAGCGCTCCGCGGCGCTGTTCGAGCTGGGGCAGGACTACCTCAAGGCGGGAATCCTCGACCGCGCAGAAGAAGTCTTCCAGCGCCTCGCCGACGGGCCGCATGCGCGCGAGGCGCGCCGGTTCCTGCTCGAGATCTACCAGCAGGAGAAAGACTGGGAGAAGGCCGCGGCCATGGCGCGGCGGCTCGAAGGCGAAACGGGCGAATCGCGCGCGCGCGAGATCTCGCACTTTCTGTGCGAGCTCGCCGCGACCGAGGCGACGCATTCGCGCCCCGACCCCGCGCGCGCCCACCTCGAGGCGGCCCTCGCGGCGCACCGCAAGTCGGTGCGCGCGAGCCTGCAGCTGGGCGACCTCGAGCGCGCCGCGGGCGGCCTCGAGGGCGCGATCGCGCACTGGAAGCGCATCGAGTCGCAGAACCCGGCGTACCTCGCCCTGGTCGCGCAGCGCCTGCTCGAGGCGCATCGCGACCTTGGGCGGCTCGAGGAAGGGCTGACGCTGCTCTCCGGGTACCTCGAGCGCTATCCGTCGCTCGATCTGCTCGACGCCGTGTTCCAATGCACCCTCGAGGCGAAGGGCGCGGAGTCGGCCTATCGCCTGGTGCGCGACGAGCTGCGCCGCAACCCCACGCTGCTCGGGCTCGATCGACTGCTCGAGGCGCAGATCGAGGGCGCCGCCTCGCCCGAGCGGCGCCGCGACCTGGAGCTGGTGAGGAACCTTGTGCACAGCCATACGCGGCGCCTGGCGCGCTACCGCTGCGAGAACTGCGGTTTCAAGGCGCGGCAGTTCCACTGGCTCTGCCCCGCCTGCGGCGGCTGGGAGAGCTACCCGCCCAGGCGCAGTGAGGAGTTCGACTTGGCGCCGTGAGAAAGACGGGATTGGGGATTGAGAAGCAAGGATTGAGAGACCACGGGGTGCGCGCGTGAGGGTGACGGTCGTCGGAACTGGCTACGTGGGCCTGGTCACGGGCGCCTGCCTCGCCGACATGGGCAATCACGTCTTCTGCCTCGATCTCGACGGCGGCAAGGTGCGCGCGTTGAACGAAGGCCGCATCCCGATCTATGAGCCGGGCCTGGAGCCGATCGTGCGCCGCAACCGGCAGGCCGAACGGATCGTGTTCTCGACCGATGTCGAGGCGGGCGTCGCGCACGGCGTGCTGCAGCTGATCGCGGTCGGCACGCCCCCGGGCGAGGACGGCTCGGCCGACCTGCAGCACGTGCTCGACGCCGCACGCGCGATCGCGCGCTGCATGGACGGCTACCGCGCGATCGTGATCAAGTCCACCGTTCCGGTAGGGACGGCGGACAGGGTGCGCGAGGCGATCGCCGCAGAGCTCGCGCGGCGGGGCGCGGGTCCGGCACGCATGGAATTCAGCGTGGTGTCCAACCCCGAGTTCCTCAAGGAAGGCGCGGCGGTCGAGGACTTCATGCGGCCCGACCGGATCCTGGTCGGCTCCGAGGACGAGCGCGCCACCGGCCTGCTGCGCGAGCTCTATGCCCCGTTCCAGCGCAGCCACGAGCGCATGATGGTGATGAGCGTGCGCTCGGCCGAGCTCGCCAAGTACGCGGCCAACGCGATGCTGGCGACGCGCATTTCGTTCATGAACGAGCTCGCCAACCTCGCGGAGCGCCTCGGCGCCGATATCGAGGAGGTGCGGCGGGCGCTCGGCGCCGATCCGCGCATCGGATACCAGTTCCTCTACGCCGGCGCGGGCTTCGGCGGCTCCTGCTTCCCCAAGGACGTCAAGGCGCTGCAGCGCACCGCGGAGGAGGCCGGCCGCCCGCTGCGGCTGCTCGCGGCCGTGGCGCAGGTGAACGAGGCGCAGAAACACGTGCTCGCGGGCAAGATCCGGGCGCGCTTCGGCGAGGACCTCGCCGGCAAGCGCTTCGCGGTCTGGGGGCTCGCGTTCAAGCCGAACACCGACGACATGCGCGAGGCGCCCAGCCGCACGCTGATCGCCGACCTGCTGGCCGCGGGGGCCGCGGTGCGCTGCTACGATCCGGCCGCCGGGCGCGAGGCGGCGCGGATCTACGCCGGCGAGAAGGCCGTGGCGGTCTGCGGCTCGGCGCTCGACGCGCTCGAGGGCTGCGACGCGCTCGCCATCGTCACCGAGTGGCAGGAGTTCCGCGCGCCGGACTTCGACGGCATGAAATCGCGCCTGCGCACCGCGGCGGTCTTCGACGGGCGCAACCTGTACGATCCGGCGGCGATGCGCGCGCTCGGCTTCGAGTACTTCCCGGTGGGAAGAGCGCAACAGCCCGGAGCGAGGAGCGAGGATTGATGGGCAAACGGGTAAGGCGCAAGGCGCCCAACACATCCCGCGCGAGGGTGCTGGTCGTGGGCGACGTGATGCTCGACCGCTACTGGTTCGGCGACGCCTCGCGCATCTCGCCCGAGGCGCCGGTGCCGGTGGTGCTGATCCGGCGCGAGGAGGTGCGGCCGGGGGGCGCCGCCAACGTGGCGCGCAACTGCGCCGCGCTCGGCGCCAGAACCCATCTCCTTTCAGTGGTGGGCGAGGACGCGGACGGGCGGCTGCTGAAGGCAAAGACCGAGGAGGAGGGCGTGCGCGTCAGCTTTCACGCCGACGCGACCATCACCACCACGCAGAAGCTGCGCGTCATCAGCCATCGGCAGCAGCTGCTGCGGATCGATTTCGAGACGCCGCCGTCGCGCGAGGTGCTGGCTTCCAAGTTCGCCGACTTCAGGGCGGCGCTGCCCGCGTGCAGCGTGGTGATCCTTTCCGACTACGGCAAGGGAGGTCTCGCCCACATTGCGCGCATGATCGCGATGGCGAAAGCCGCCGGCAAGAAGGTGCTGGTCGATCCCAAGGGCGACGACTGGTCGCGCTACAAGGGCGCCTACGTGGTGACGCCCAACCGCGCGGAGCTGCGCGAGGTGGTAGGGACCTGGAAGAGCGAGGCCGACCTCGGGCGGCGCGCGCAGAAGCTGCGGCGCAGCCTCGGTCTCGAGGCGCTGCTGCTGACGCGTGGCGAGCAGGGCATGACGCTTTACCGGCAGGGGCTGGCGCTCGACGTCAAGGCCGAAGCGCGCGAGGTGTACGACGTCAGTGGCGCCGGCGACACGGTGATCGCCGCGCTCGGCACCATGCTCGCGGCGGGTGCCCGGCTCGACCAGGCCGTGCGCGTCGCCAACCGCGCCGCCAGCATCGTGGTCGGCAAGCTCGGCACCGCGGTGGCTACCCGGCGAGAGCTCTTCGGTTGACGTACCACGTCGTCACCGGCGCCGCGGGGTTCATCGGCTCGAAGCTGGTCGAGGGGCTGAACCGGGCGGGAATCACGCAGATCCTGGCGGTAGACAACCTCGAGAACGGCGCCAAGGTGCCGAACCTCGTCGGCTGCGAGGTCGAGGACTACATCGACAAGCGCGAGTTCCTGAGGCGCCTCACCACCGGGAACCTCGACGGCTCGATCGAAGCGCTGCTGCACCAGGGCGCCTGCTCCGACACCCTGCAGACCGACGGCCGCTACATGATGGAGAACAACTACGCCTACTCGCGCGCGCTGCTCGACTGGTGCCAGGACGAGGAAGTCCCGCTGATCTACGCCTCGTCGGCCGCGGTCTACGGCGCCGGGCGCGTGTTCGCCGAGGAGCGCGCCAACGAGCGGCCGCTCAACGCCTACGGCTACTCCAAGTTCCTGTTCGACCAGCTGGTGCGACGCCGGTTAGCGGGGGCAACGGCGGGCCGCGCGGCGCAGATCGCCGGGCTGCGCTACTTCAACGTCTACGGGCCGAACGAGGCGCACAAGGGCCGCATGGCGTCGGTCGCCTACCACGCCTTCGAGGGCTACCGGTCGCACGGCCGCGTGCGGCTTTTCGAGGGCAGCGGCGGCTACGCGAGCGGCGAACAGCGGCGCGACTTCATCCACGTCGACGACGCGGTCCGCGTCAACCTCTGGCTGCTCGAGAACCGCGAGGTCTGCGGGATCTTCAATTGCGGCACGGGCCGCGCGCAGAGCTTCAACGAGCTCGCCGCCGCGGTGATCAACGCCGTGCGCGAATCGCGCGGCGAGCAGCGCCTGCCCGCGGGCGAGCTCGCGGCGCAGCGGCTGATCGAGTACGTCGCCTTTCCCGAGCGGCTTGCCGGCCGCTACCAGAGCTACACCCAGGCGGACCTGACGCGGCTGCGCGCGGCGGGCTACGCGGGGCCGTTCCTCGCGGTCGAGCAGGGCGTCGGCGCCTACGTCAAGGCGCTGCTCGCGAAGTGAAGACCATCGAGGACTTCATCGGCAATACGCCGCTGGTGCGGCTGCAGCGCCTTCCGGGCGAGGATGGGCGGGGCAACGCGATCCTCGCCAAGCTCGAAGGCAACAACCCGGCCGGCTCGGTCAAGGACCGCCCGGCGATCGCGATGATCCGCGGCGCCGAGGCGCGCGGCCGCATCCGGCCGGGCGACACGCTGATCGAGCCGACCTCGGGCAACACCGGGATCGCGCTCGCCATGGCGGCGGCGATCCGCGGCTACCGCATGGTGCTGGTCATGCCCGAGCATCTCTCGCTCGAGCGACGCCAGACCATGCGCGCCTACGGCGCCGAGATCATCCTCACGCCGCAGCAGGGCGGCATGGAGGCGGCGCGCGACCTCGCCGAGAAGATGGTGCGCGAGGGCAAGGGCATCATGCTCGACCAGTTCGCCAACCCGGACAACCCGCTCGGACACTACCAGCACACCGGCCCCGAGATCTGGCGCGAGACCGGCGGGCGCATCACCCATTTCGTCTCCTCGATGGGCACCACCGGCACGATCATGGGCTGCTCGCGCTTTTTCAAGCAGATGAACCCGCAGATCCAGGTGATCGGCTGCCAGCCCGAGGAGGGCGCGCAGATCCCCGGGATCCGCAAGTGGCCCGAGGCCTACCTGCCGAAGATCTACGAGCGCGCGCGCGTCGACCGCCTCGAATACGTGAGCCAGGCCGACGCCGAGGACATGGCGCGGCGCCTGGCGCGCGACGAGGGGATCTTCGCCGGGATCTCCTCGGGCGGCGCCGTCGCGGTGGCGCTGCGCGTTGCCAAGGAACTGAGGGACGCGGTGATCGTCACCATCGTCTGCGACCGCGGCGACCGTTATCTCACCACCGGCGTGTTCCCGGATTGACCCCCGCCCTCGCATTCGACATCGAGACCGTGCCCGACTGCGCGGCAATCCGCCGCCTGCACGGGTTGCCCGGATCGCTGCCGGACGCGGAAGTCGCGGAAGTGGCTTTCCAGAAGCGGCGCGCCCAGACCGGGGGCGACTTCCTCGCGCCGCACCTGCAGCGGGTGGTGGTGATCTCCTGCGTGCTGCGCGACGCCGACGGGGTGCAGGTGTTCTCCATCGGCGAGCCCGAGCGCGACGAGAAGGCGTCGATCCAGAAGTTCTTCGACGGCATCGGCAAGCTCGTGCCGCAGCTCGTCTCCTGGAACGGCGGCGGCTTCGACCTGCCGGTGCTGAGCACCCGCGGCCTGCTGCACGGCGTCACGGCGGCCAAGTTCTGGGACCAGGGCGGCGACGACAAGGACTTCCGCTACAACAACTACGTCTCGCGCTACCACGAGCGGCACCTCGACCTGATGGATGTCCTCGCGATGTACCAGCCGCGCAACAGCATGCCTCTGGATGAGGTCGCTCGAGTTGCCCGCTTGCCGGGGAAGACGGGAATCGGGGGTGCGGCCGTTTGGGCGGCCTACCTCAGCGGCGAGGTCCAGGAGATCCGCGACTACTGCGAGGCCGACTGCGCCAACACGTACCTCCTCTACCTGCGCTTCCAGCTGCTGCGCGGGGTGTTCACGCGAGGCCGGTACGACAGGGAATGCGGGCTGCTGCGCACCTACCTCAAGAAGCAGAAACAGCCGCACTGGAAGGAGTTCCTGCGACGCTGGGATGAGGCTTGAGATCGACGCGCTCGACGCCGCCGGCTACGGCGTCGCGCGCAACCCCGAGGGCAAGGTGGTGTTCGTCGAGGGCGCGCTCGGCGGCGAGCTGGTCGAGGCGCAGGTGCTGCGCTCAAGGCCGCGCTTCGAGTTCGCGCGCGCCACGGAGGTGCTGCGCCCTGCCGCCGGCCGTCGCCCGGCGCATTGCCCGCATTTCGGCGTTTGCGGCGGCTGCGCGACGCAGCACGCGGACGCCCGCACGCAGATGGCGGCCAAGCAGCGCTGGCTCGAGGACTGCCTCGCGCGCATCGGCAAGGTGCGCCCGGAGCTGCTCTTGCCGATCGTCTACGGCGAGGAATGGGGCTACCGCCGCCGCGCGCGGCTCTCGGTGCGGCGGGTGCCGGCGAAGGGCGGCGTGCTGGTCGGCTTTCGCGAGCGCCGCTCGACCTACGTCACCGATACGAGGGTCTGCCCCGTGCTGCCGCCCCGCATCGCGGCGCTGATCCCGGGGCTGCGCGCGCTGGTCGAATCCCTCAGCGTGCGCGAGCGCCTGCCGCAGATCGAGGTCGCGGCGGGCGACGGCGAGGCTGCGCTGGTCTTCCGGCACCTGCTGCCGCTCGAGCCGCGCGATCTCGAGCGCCTCGCGGAATTCGGCCGCTCGAGCGCCCTGCAGATCTGGCTCCAGCCCGGGGGCCCCGAAAGCGCGCATGCGCTCGCCGGGCACGGTTCGCAGCTCGCCTACGAGCTGCCGGAGTTTGGCGTGCGGATCGCTTTCGGCCCGACCGACTTCACCCAGGTCAACCAGGGTGTCAACCGCATCCTGGTCTCGCGCGCGGTGCGCCTGCTCGAGCCGCGTCCCGGCGAGCGCATCGCAGACCTCTTTTGCGGTCTAGGCAATTTCTCGCTGCCCCTGGCGCGCAGCGGCGCAGCGGTGGTCGGGTTCGAAGGCAGCCGGGCCCTGGTCGAGCGCGCGCGCGGGAACGCCGCATCGAACGGGCTCGAGGCCAGGTTCGAGGTCATGGATCTCGCCGGCGCCGGCTTCACGGAATTCGGGCCCTTCGACAAGCTCCTTCTCGACCCACCGCGCGAAGGCGCAATCGATGTCGTCAAGTCGCTCCCGGCCGAATGGCCGCGCCGGATCCTCTATGTCTCCTGCCACCCCGCGACCCTCGCTCGCGACGCGGGCGTGCTCGCCCACACCAAGGGCTTTCGCCTCGCCGCGGCCGGCGTGGTGAACATGTTTCCGCACACCGCGCACGTCGAATCGATCGCGCTGTTCGCGCGCTAGAAAAGCAAAGGGCGCCTTGCGGCGCCCTTTGTGAACCTGCGTGGTGGCGTCAGTCCCGCTCGCCGGCGAACGCCATCAGCAGGTGCAGCAGGTTGGCGAAGATGTTGAACAGGCTCATGTAGACGCCGGTCGTGGCGATCACGTAGTTGGTCTCGCCCCCCGTCACGATGCGCGACAGGTCGTGCAGCAGGAACAGCGAGAACACCACGATCACCAGGCTCGAGATCGTCAGCGCGAGCGCCGGGATCTGCAGCCACATGTTGGCGATCATCGCCACCAGCAGCACGATCATGCCGACGAACAGGAACTTCCCCATGAAGCTGAAGTCGCGCCTCGTGGTGGTCGCGACCGCCCCCATGGCGAGGAACACGGCCGCCGTGCCCGCCGCTGCGTAGCCGACGAGCTGCATGCCGTTCTTGAGCGCGAGGGCGTAGTTGAGCAGCGGCCCGAGGAACCAGCCCAGCAGCCCCGTCATGAGGAGCAGCAGGCCGATGCCGACCACGCTGTTGCGGAACGCGGCGATGCCGAATTGCAGGCCGATCACCGCGCCCAGCATGAGGAAGAAGCTCAGGATCGGGCTGCCCTGAATGACCGACGCGGTCGCCATGCCGATCCAGGCGCCGGCAAAAGTCGGCACCATCGTCAGCGCGAGCAGCAGGTAGGTGTTGCGCAGGACTTTCTGCGCCTCTGCGGAAATCGCCGTGCCGAGCACGGAGCCGAAGCCGCGCTCGTAATCCCGGCCGTCGGTGCGGATTGGCTTCAGTTCGGGTTGCATCCAATTCCTCCAGTAAGTGGTCCGCGAAGGGTCCCTTCGCTAAGACTAGCAGAGCGCCGCGAAGTTTCCCACCGCGGCTGAAGCTAAAATGCGGCCGGCAAAGAAGTTTTTCAACCCCGGAAGGGTGGCAGAGCGGTCGAATGCACCGGTCTTGAAAACCGGCAAGGCGCAAGCCTTCGGGAGTTCGAATCTCCCCCCTTCCGCCAGGCTTGCCGCGGGGCCGGGTGAGCCGGCACGAAGACCCACGAAGCAAGCCCCCGTGGGTTCGAATCCCCCCCCCTTCCGCCAGGCGGCTCAGGCGGTGAGCGCGCTCCCGAGCATGGCGATCCCCGAGAGCAGCATCAGGCCCTCCATCAGCAGCCGGAACCGGTCAGGGTCGAGCTTGAGCACGAAGCGCTTGGCGAGAAACGCGCCCGCCATGAGCGTGGAGCCGGTGATCAGGCCCTCGGCGACGACCTTCGCCGGCAGCGCGCCGAAGCCGCCGAACACGGCCACTTTGGCCGCGAACACGGCGAGCGAGCCTGCGGCCTCGGTCGCGATGAACGCGCCCTTGGCGAGGCCGTAGGCGAGGAAGATCGGCACAGTGATCGGGCCGGTCGTCACGACGATGCCGGTGAGGTAGCCGGTGGGCGCGCCCGCCAGCGCGAGGTGCGCGAGCCGCAGCCGGAAATTGCGCGCCGCGAGCCAGCGCCGCGCCGGAATCATGAGGAGAAAGAACACCCCGAGCGCGCCCTCGACGAGCCGCGGCGGAAGCGACAGCAGTGTCGCGGCGCCGAGCGCAGCGGCCGGGGCCCCGGTCGCGGAGTATGCGGCGCAGGCGCGCCAGTCGACGTCGCGCCACCAGGCGAGGATGCGCGAGAGATTGGCCATGATCGCGGCGATCCCCATGATGGGCACCGCCTGCACCGGGCCGAACGCGATCACGAGCACCGGCATCAGCATGATCGACGAGCCGAAGCCGACGCCGCCGCTGATGGTCCCGGCGACGAGGCCCACTGCGAGGACGAAGAGGTACTCCACGGCTCGAGTGCGCCGAGAATAGCAGCAGGCGGACGCGATCCGGTAAAATCGCGCCCTTTTCGGCGGCTGCGTTGGCCCTCATCGTCCAGAAGTTCGGCGGCACCTCGCTCGGCTCGGTGGAGCGCATCCGCGCGGTCGCGCAGCGCGTCGCGAAGTGGAAGGCGAAGGGACACGACCTCGTGGTGGTGCCCTCGGCGATGGCGGGCGAGACCAACCGCCTGCTCGCGCTGGCGCAGCACATCCAGGAGCACCCCGACCCGCGCGAGCTCGACGTCGTCGCCGCGACCGGCGAGCAGGTCTCGATCGGGCTGCTCGCGATGGCGCTGCTCGCCCTGGGGGTCAAGGCGCGCAGCTACACCGGCTGGCAGGTGCGGGTCACGACCGACTCGGCGTTCACGCGCGCGCGCATCGCCTCGATCGACGAGCAGCGGCTGCGCGCCGACCTGAAGAACGACATCGTCGCCGTGGTGGCCGGCTTCCAGGGGGTGGACGCGGAGGGCAACGTGACCACGCTCGGGCGGGGCGGCTCGGACACTTCCGCGGTCGCGCTCGCCGCTGCGCTCAGGGCCGACGAATGCCAGATCTACACCGACGTGGATGGCGTGTACACGGCCGACCCGAGGATCGTGCCGGAGGCGCGCCGGCTGCACACCATCACCTTCGAGGAAATGATCGAGATAGCGAGCGCGGGCTCCAAAGTCCTGCAAATCCGCTCGGTCGAGTTCGCCGGCAAGTACCGGGTGCCGACGCGCGTGCTCTCGAGCCTCACCGACCCGCTGCTGCCGGTCGAAGAGGAGGCGCGTTCCGGAACCCTCATCACTTTCGAGGAAGACCCGCACATGGCCATGGAGAAGGCAGTCGTCTCGGGCGTCGCCGCGCAGCGCGACGAGGCCAAGATCACCGTGCACGGGGTGCCGGACAAGCCCGGCATCGCCTACGCGATCCTCGGTCCGATCGCCGACGCGCACATCAACGTCGACGTCATCGTGCAGAACGTGAGCCACGACGGCATGACGGACCTCTCGTTCACCGTCGGCCGCGGCGACCTCGCCAAGGCGCTCAAGATGCTGAAGGACCAGGTCAAGCCGCACATCAAGTGCAAGGACGTGACCGGCGACGACCGCATGGCGAAGGTCTCGATCGTCGGCCTCGGCATGCGCTCGCACGCCGGCATCGCGGCCAAGATGTTCCGCACGCTCGCCGAGGAGGGGATCAACATCCAGATGATCTCGACCTCGGAGATCAAGATCTCGGTGGTGATCGACGAGAAGTACGCCGAGCTCGCCGTGCGCGTCCTGCACAAGGCGTTCGAGCTCGATCAGGAGTGAGGCAGGCGGGGCTGGCTACGGCCGGGTCGCCTCCCGCTCCTGCAGTCTGAAGAACGGCGGCAGCAGCGCCGCGGGCGCGGCGCGCTGCGCGGCCGTCCTGCGCAGCCACGGCCGCACGCGCCGCCAGAAAGCCTTCCCATCCCACGCCCGACCGCCATACAGCGCGGCGTCCAGCGCAGCGAGCTGCGCGCGCCCGCCCGCATCCCACTCGGCGCCGATTCTCCGCACCAGAGGCAGCGGCGCGCCCGGCGCGACGGCCTCCCGCCACTTGATCAGCGCATCGCGCCCGGCGTGGGGGTTGTTTCCCCGGCACGCCGCGCGCAGTTGCCTCCGTGCCTCGCGCAGCAGCTCGGTGCGCGCTCTCCACCAGAGCAGCGCGGCCAGGAGCAGCGCGACCGCAGCCGCCCCCGCGCGCAGCATGGCCAGCGGAGAAACGGGCGGCGCCTCGGGCAGCGCCGCGGGCGCGGATGCCGCCTGCAGCCGCAGAGCGCGCCCAGCGAGCGTCGCGGTGCGCGGCGCATCCGCCCCGACGTCCCACCAACGCACGCTCACCGCAGGCAGCACGACCTCGCCCTCCTCGAGCGGCACCAGCACGACGCGCTGCACCCGGCGACCGGCGACGCCCGCGGCGAGGTACTCGTCGGCGAGCTCGGGCTGATCGTGGTGCACCCCGAGCAGGGGGTGCGCGGCCATCTCGAGCCGCGGCAGGCGCTGCGCGGCGATGCCTTCGGCGCGCAGCACGAGCGTGCGCGTCACCGGCGTGCCGGCGGAAAGCGCAGCCGGGTCGCGCGACCACGACTCCTCCAGCACCATGCTCCGCGCCGGCAGCCACGGCTCGCCGGCGGCCGCCGGGGGCGGGCGCACCTCGAGCACGCGCTGCGGCCCGCGAACCGCGCCGGCCTCGAGCGCGCCGTCCAGCTCGACGCCCGGCACGATGAGGCGGCCGGCTCGGCGCGGCACGATGAGATGCGTGCGCTCGTGCACCTGCCACGTGACGCCATCGCGCTGGGTTTCGGACCAGCGGGTCGCGCCGAGCGGCCGGACCTCCGCCGCGTCACCGAGGTCGGGCGCGCGCAGCGCGCCGACCGGGACGCCCGGCGCGCGCAGCAGCCGCAGCCGCAGCAGCGCCTCGGCGCCCACGTAGACGCGGGTCGGCACGACCTCGGCTTCGATCACGAGACCCGCGGGGGCGGCACGCGCGGCGAGCGCGCAGGCGCACAGCGCAGCGAGCAGTCCCGCTCTCACCAGCGCGCTCCCGAATCGGGGTGCGGGGTCCCGCGCGCCCACAAGTGCTGCGCGAACCGGCTCGCAAGGAGCGACCGAGGATCGTCCGGGACCTGGGAGAGCAGGCCCTCGAGGCGCCGCAGCTCGGCTGCGCCCGGAGCATCCGCAGGCTGGCGTGCCGCGTCCTCCGCGCGGGTAGGCGCTCGCGCGGGCTCCTCGCGCGCCCGCCCCTGCCTCGAGGGCGGGGGCTCGTGCCATCCCGCCCTGCGCTGCGAGTCCGACGCCGCGACGCCCCTGCCTGCCAGGGCTTCCGGCTCCACCGCAGAGGCCGATGGCTCGCCACGGTGATCCCGCACCTGCGCCCCGCCTTGCGGCTGCAGCGGGCGCCGGGCGAGCGCCTCACGCACCAGCGCGCGGTTGAAGAGCGCATCGCTCATGGCGGGGTTGCGCTCTAGCGCGGCGCCGTAGGCGGCGAGCGCCGCCTCGAGCCGACCGTCGAGCGCGAGCGCATTGCCGCGGTTGTAGTGCGCTCGCGCCGTGTCGTGGGCGGCGAACTGCGCCGCGGCCTCGGCGAAGCGGGCGCTGCGGTAGAGCAGCATGCCGCGCCAGGGCGAACCGGGGCGGAGCTTGGCAAGAAGCCGCCCTGGCTCGCTCGGTTCTCCGCGCGTGAAGGCCGCGGCCGCCTGCTGATCGGGGCGGAGCCACAAGTCCTGCCACTCGAACGCCTGCGCCTGCGGCGCCGGCAGCGAGAGCGCCAGCGCGAGCGCGAGCGGAGCGAGGCATGCCAGCCAGCCTCGGCGGAAAAGCAGCGCGGCGAACGGCAGCGCGAACAGCGCGAGCCAGGCACCATCGTCCTGGCGCGCGTTCGATGCGCCCGCAGGCGTCCCGCGGGGCTCGGCCCAGGCCTGTGCGCCGCGCGGCAGGCGCGGCGTCTCGTCGCCCGCGGAGAGCAGGTGGAAGCGGCCGCCGCCCGAGTGCGCCACGCGCTCCAGGCCCGCGAAGTCGGATCTGACGACGAGGATCTCGCCCGCCTGCGTCCTCGCCAATGCGCCGCCCGCGAGCCGCACCGGTCCGCCGGGGGCCGTGCCGACCGCGAGCACCGACAGCGGGAATCCCGCATCCGCCAGCGCGCTCGCCGCGTCCAGCGTGCGCGCGTCGCCGGCGCTGTCGCCCACGAGAATGACCTCGCCTGCCGTGACACCGGCGCGCTCGAGCATGGCACGCGCCAGGTCGAGTCCCAGGTCGGGGCGGCTGCCCGCGCGCGGCAGCGTCCCGGTGGCAAGGCCCTCGAGCAGGTGGAGCAGCGCCGCGGCATCGTGGGTGAGCGGCGCGACCGTGAACGCGTCGGCGCCGAACACCACCAAGCCGAGCCGCGCGCCCCCGGCTTCGCGCAGCAGGGCGGCGGTCGCCGCGCGCGCGCGCGCCAGGCGGCTCGGCGCCACGTCGATCGCATCCATCGAGGGCGAGAGGTCGAGCACGACGATGCGCGCGCTGAGGTCGCGTTGCAGCGCCGCGGGCTGCGCGCGCCAGGCCGGCCCCGCGAGCGCCGCGCAGGCGAGCACGAGCACCACGACGGCGATGCCGAACGCGGGCCGCGCGCCGGAGGCGGGCGCGCGGCCCGCCAGGTGCGCGAGCAGCTCCGCGTCCACCAGCGCCTGCCACCGCCGCACCCCGGCGTGCCTGCGCCACCACGCCCACAGCAGCGCGAGCCCGGCCGGCAGTGCGAGGAGCCACCCGGGCCGCAGCCACTCGAGAGATTCGATCATGTGCGGGAATCCGCGCGGCGCGCCGCGCGCGGGCCGGCGGCGAGCGCCGCGAGCGCCAGCGCGAGCGCGAGGCCGAGCGGCCAGGGGTAGAGCTCGGCGCTCTGCCGGTAGCGGCGCTCCTCGCGCGCCACCGGCTCATGGCGCTCCAGGGCCTTGTAGATGCGCTCGAGCGCGCCGCTGCTGTCGGCGCGGAAGTAACGGCCGCCCGTCTCCGCGGCGACCAGCTTCAGTGCGGGCTCGTCTAGCCCTTCGCCCGGCCGCGGCGCGCCGTCCGCCAGCGGGGCGCCGATGCCGATGGCGTGAACGCGCACGCCGTGGTGGCGCGCCAGGCGCGCGGCTTCCGGCACCTTCAGCACGCCTTCGGTGCTGGAGCCGTCGCTGAGCAGGACCATCACGCGCTCCTCGAGCTGCGTCGCGCGCAGGTGCGCCACGCCGAGCGCGATGGCGTCGCCGAGCGCGGTGCCCTCGCCGGCGAGGCCGATGAACGTCTCGTCCACCATGTCGGCGACCGCGCGCAGGTCGAAGGTCGGCGGCGCCTGCAGGTAGGCTCTGGTGCCGAACACGACCAGGCCGATACGGTCGCCCGCGCGGCCGGCGACGAACGCGCGCGCGGTACGGCGCAGGATCTCGGGCCCCGTCTCGCCGCCGACGGCGGCGTTGCGCATGCTCCCCGACAGGTCGAGCGCGAGCAGCATGCTGCGGCCGCTCGCCGTCACGTCCACCGGCTCGCCGATCCATTGCGGCCGGCAGGCAGCGGCGACGAGCGCGGCCCAGGCGGCAAGCGCGAGCAGCTGGCGCGCGCCCGGGCGGGCGCCGGCAGCGGCCCGCTGCCACCGCCGCGCCTCGCGCAGAAACGGCACCCGCAACGGCGCCGCGACCGGCGCCGCGGACGGCGCAAGGCGAGCCACCAGCCAGGGCAGGACGATCGCGAGCCCCGCGAGGGGCCAGGCGAACTCGAGCATCGGGGTGCCTCAGACCACCGCGCGGAGCCAGCCGCGCGCCGCGCGCAGGAGCGGCGCGGCATCGGCGCCCGCCCCGGGCCGGGCGTAGGGCGTCACCGTGAGCGCCGCGCGCAAGGCGTCGAAGCGGCCGGGCACGCGGTCGCAAGCCACGAGGAACGCGATCCAGTCCTCGCCATGCAGGCCCGCCGCGCCGCGCTCCGGGAACCGCTCGAGCACCGCGAGGCGCAGCAGCTGCGAGACATCGGCCGCGGTCGCAGCGGCAGGAGCGCCCGCGCGGTGCCGGCGCGCGATGGCCTCGAGCGCCGCCAGCAAGCGCCGCCGCACCCGCCAGCGGCGCCACCACGGCAGCGCATGACGGATCGCGATCGCGGCGAGCAGCACGCCGATGAGGAGCGCGACCCACCAGCCCGGCGCGGGGGGCCACCAGGCCGGCTCCGGCGGCGGATGCACGTCGCGCAGCCGCGCGGCGAGCTCGAGGTCCGGGATCATCCCGGCACGCTCAAGGCGAACGGGCGATCGAGCGCGGCAAACAGCTCCTCCCCCGTTCGCACCGCGTGGCAGCGCGTGCCGCTCTGCGCGGCGCAGCGCGCCAGCCGCGCGCGCCGCGCCGCAAAGTCGCGCGCGTGCGCCGCGCGCACGCCGGCCGGCGCGGTGTCGAGCACCAGGTGCTCGCGGCCGTCGGTCAGCGGATAGCGCGCCGGCGGTGGCAGGCGCTCCTCCATGGGATCGAGCACCCAGACGAGAGAGAGCTCACCGTGCGCGCGCAGCGCCTTCGCCGCGCGCTCGAGCACGGCGTCGGGATCCGCGAAGTCGGACACGACGATGAAGCGCGTGCCGGCGGCGGCTTCCCCGGCCGCACGTGCAGCGAGTGCATCGAGCGGCGCCTCGCTCGCAGCCGCCTGGTCGCCGGGCGCACCGGCGGCAAGCGCCGCGCACAGCGCCGCCGCCGCGCCCTCCGCCGCGCCAGTGCGGATGCCGGCGTCGTGCGCGCCGGCGATGAGCGCGCCGAAGCGATCGCCGCCCGCGGCCGCCGCCCAGCCGGCGAGCGCGGCGAGCTGGGCGGCTACGACCGACTTGAACGCGGCGCGCGTGCCAAAGCGCATGCGCGCACGCTGGTCGACGAGGCAATAGAGGTCGTTGCCGCGCTCGAGGCGGAAGATCTTGGTGTGCGCACGGCCGCTGCGCGCCGTGACGCGCCAGTCAATGCGCCGGACGTCGTCACCCGGCGAATAGAGCCGCGACTCGGCGTAGTCCATGCCCTGGCTGCGCGCCGCCGGCGCGCGCCGGCCTTCGCGCGGTTCGTCGTCGAGCCTGAGGATGCGGCGCATGCCTGCGCCGTAGCGCCGCAGGTCGAGCAGCTCGTCCAGCCGCGGGCGCACGCCGCGCGGCACGTGTCGCGGCAATGCGGCGGGCAGCGCGGCCGCGGGCGCGCGCGTCACGGCACCGGCACCCGCGCGAGCAGGCGCGCGACGATCTCGTCGGCGCCGACGCCGTCGGCACGGGCCTGGTAGGAGAGCAGCAGCCGGTGGCGCAGCACGTCCGGCGCGATCGCCTGCACGTCCTCGGGCGAAACGTAGTCGCGCCCCGCCAGCCAGGCGTGCGCGCGCGCGGCGCGGTCGAGTCCGATGCTCGCGCGCGGGCTCGCACCGAGCCGCAGGAGCGGCGCGAGCTCCGCATCGTAGGCGGCGGGCTCGCGCGTCGCCAGCACAAGCTCGACGATGTAGCGCTCGAGCGCGCTCGCCATGTAGTGCGCGAGCACCTCGCGCCGCGCGGCGAACACCTGCTTCGCGGAGGCGATCGCCGCTGCCGGGGTGCGTCCCGCCGGACCCTCACCGGCGGCCGCGCGCAGGGCCTCTTCGCGCGCGAGGTACAGGATCGCGTGCTCGACCTCGGGCGCGGGATATCCGACCCGGATGTGGAGCAGGAACCGGTCGAGCTGCGCTTCGGGCAGCGGGTAGGTGCCCTCCTGCTCGATCGGGTTCTGCGTCGCCATCACCATGAAAAGCTCGGGCAGCGGGAAGCTCGCGCGCCCGACGCTCACCTGGCGCTCTTCCATCGCCTCGAGCAGGGCCGACTGCACCTTGGCGGGCGCGCGGTTGATCTCGTCGGCGAGCACCAGGCTGCGGAAGAGCGGGCCCGGCCGGAACTCGAACGTTCCGGTCTCGGCGCGGAACACCTCGGTGCCGGTGAGGTCGGCCGGCAGCAGGTCGGGGGTGAACTGGATGCGGTGAAAGTCCGCCTCGAGCAGCTCGGCGAGCGTCTTTACTGCGGTCGTCTTGGCAAGTCCCGGCACACCCTCGACCAGCACATGCCCGTCGCACAGCAGCGCGATGAGCAGCCGCTGTGTCAGCGCCTGCTGGCCCACGACGCGCGCATCGAGCGCCGCGGCGATCGCGGCGAACACCTCGCGCGGTGGCGCCTGCGCCGGGTGCGTCGAGGAAGCCGTATCGCGCAGCATTTCGCGTGTGCGCCTGCCGGTCTGAACAACTGTGACGGTGACATATTCTCCCGGGTGTCACAAGGGGAAACCCCCGGTCGCATAGAATCGGCGCGTGTCTTCCCCCGAGCAGAATGGGACGCTGGCTCGGCGCGCATCCTCGCCGGACTGGGGTTCGAGGCGCTGGCGACGACCAGCTCGGGCTGCGCCAACGCGGCCGGGCGCCCGGACGGCGCGGTTTCGCGCGACGCGATGATCGCGCACTGCGGGGAGATCGCTGCGGCGACCGACCTGCCGGTCAGCGCCGACCTCGAGAACTGCTACGCGCACGCGCCGCGGGACGCGAGATCGCGCGGCTGCTCGGTTCGTAGGCGCGGTCGAGCGCGGGGAGCGGGTAGAATCGCCGCACTTCGCGCCGCGGACCGGAGAGATGCCCGAGTGGCCGAAGGGGGCGCCCTGCTAAGGCGTTATACGGGCTTAAACCCGTATCGAGGGTTCGAATCCCTCTCTCTCCGCCAGAACGTGGGTAGAAGCGAAAGCTTCTCATAGGGAAAGAGGAATCGAACTCGGCGAATGTGGACGCGGGCAACTCCGTACACCGGCGCCGGGCGCACGCCGCTGCAGGAGGAGCAAAACCGGCGCCAGTGGTAGCATGGTGCCAACGAAGGCGACTATGAGCTACCAGGACAGAATCGTTGTCGACCCCGCGATCCGCA
>Ga0187892_10001366_pt1 | contig 56119 bp, 51 predicted proteins | sample MA1701073metaG_FD_139345 | JGI IMG/M metagenome (GOLD analysis project Ga0187892, IMG submission 139345) | Bio-ooze microbial communities from a basaltic lava cave in the Kipuka Kanohina Cave System on the Island of Hawaii, USA - MA170107-3 metaG ...
CAAACAACCCCGCGCCGAACCCTGGAAACCAGCACAGGACCACCCGTGGAGACGATCAGTTGTCACAGCCTAGCGGACATTTTCACAGAACACTTAGCGGACAGAATCACAGACCTGCTACACTAAGTCAGTTTTAGCTTGACCCTCAGATACCCTTGTGATATTCCCTACAAACGAATAGCGCATCCCAACTGGAGCCTGCATGGAATACATCCAAACGATAATCTTCCAGATCCCCGCCTCGCGGCTCGAGGAAGCTTCCGCGTCTGACGGCCTTCTCTCAGAGCTCGATGAGCACCGCGAGTTTCTCCGCACTCAAACGGGCTTCAGAGACCTCCGCCTTACCCGCTCGATCAACACCGAGGGCAACATCCTGGTCATCGTCGAGACCCGCTGGACAGATGACGGAAGCCTGGTCCGCTACGAAACGAACGAACCGAACGCTGCTTCGATAGCGCGGAAGCACCGCGGCGTAATCGTCGGTGATTCGTTGCAGGTGCTGGACATGGAGGCACTGCGGACGGAGGCTTCGTGGAAACCGGCCGAACAGGCCACGCACGCACGGGAGCGGGTGATCCTGCCAGTTGTGATCCCGGTGGGAGTACTGGCCTTTTGTCTGCTCGTGATATATGGCCTATCCCGCGTCTACCTGGAAATCCGTGGCGACGGCGCTACGGCACTCGCCGCGAGCATCGCGATCGGAGTGCTGATCGTCTCGTTCTACCTTGCGAACAACCCGCGGGCGTCGGGCTTCCAGATAGGCGCGATCGTCGCGGTGGCAGCAGTCGTCCTGGCAGGCGGAACGATTTGGGCAATCGCTAACGAAGACGAGACCGAAGGCCACGAGGAGGAGCCCCAGGCGACCGAACCGGCTGGCCCTGACAATGGCGGTGGGACGACGATCACGATGACTGATAATGCCTTCGAGCAGACAAACCTGACTGCACCAGCCGGCGAGGAAGCAGTCTTTACGGTGGTCAATGACGGTGCGGCTATTCACAATGTACACGTTGCTATCGACGGTGATTTCGCGGAGGATTTTTGCACCACCGGCGGCGAGGCTCCCTGCACAGATCCCGCGCGGATAAGCGCTGGAGGCGAGGGGACGCTAACGTTTACTCTCGAAGCCGGAGACTACGACTTCCGGTGTGACTTCCACCCGACCGAAATGACCGGGACTCTCACAGTCGAGTAGCTACCGCCTCGGCGCGACTCCGATATCCCGCAGTTCCTGTTCTACTTCTGACCACGGCAGGCCGCGGGCTTCCGCTTCTTCGCGGGCGTACCACTTGAAGAAGGCGACCGCGATGAACGACCAGAGGATGAGGCTGCCCACGAGCTTCATGATCAGCGCGCCCCATTGTTGGTCGGACACAGGATCGAGGCCCCAGATGCGCGGAGCGGACTCATAGAAGCTGTAGACGGGCGTCCGTGAAAACGTAATGAAGGAGCCCACAACAGCAGGAATCAGCGATTGAACAAAGATGTACGCCATCTGATAGGGGTACGAGAGCCGAGGGAGATTCTGGACATTGGTGATGATCGGCCACCACATCATCATTGATGTCGTGACAAGGAAAGCATGCATCGAGAAGTGCAGCCAGTGGTGTTCGAGCGCCGAGTCCAGGACATTGGGGAGGTGAGAAATCACCAGGAACATGTTGAAGGAAAAGATGGCGACGAGCGGGTGGAGGGCGACCTGCGCCACCGGCTGGACGAAACGCCGCAGGAGAAGCGCTTCCCAGAGCCAGGTGGGCACTCCGGCGAGGAGTAGCGGAGGCGCGACGAGGCTGAGCAGCAGGTGCTGCGTCATGTGCATGCTCAGCAGGTAGCGCTCGGCGATGTCGTGGATCGGTGAGCCCGTGGCGATGAAGATTACGGCGACACCGCTCAGCCAGTACGCCACCTGGCTGCGCTTCACCCGGCCGGCGTCAGCTATGTGCGGGCGCCAGATGGTTACGGCGTACCAGTACGATACGAGGAGCCCAACACAGAGGATGAACACATCGTAGTGCGTGTGCCAGGCGTACCAGCTTTCGCCGACGATGACATGGAGCAGCATCCCATCACCCGCAGTCGATTTTAGTCTCTAAACGAGCTGCCCGTGCAGGGTCGCAAGAGCGGCCGCAAATATGCTCATCGCCGTGACGAGACCAGTCACGAAGGCAATGGTGAAGAGCCTGCTATCGAACTTGAGATGCATGAACCAGGCCACGACCATCGAAAACTTGGCCAGGGAGAGCACCATCAACAGAACAACCAATAGCGTGAAGTCGAGCTCGATGTAGTAGAGACCAACTTCGACCGCAGTGATGACTGCGAGGATGCCGCCGATCTGCAGGTACTCAAGTGCAGACGGGTGATGCTCTGCGTGAACCTCGTGCTCTTCAGCTACGAGTGGTTCGCCGCGCCTGCGTCTGTAGTCGGCCAGGGTCATGCGGTACACCTCATTGGGGCTGCACCAGGTAGACGAGTGTGAAGATGACGATCCAGACGATGTCGACGAAGTGCCAGTAGAGCCCGGCGAGCTCCACGTTCAGCGAGTCCTTTTGCTGGATGCCCCCTCGCAAGGACCACGTGAACAGAGAGAGGAGGATCAGCACGCCAATTGTCACGTGCGCCCCGTGGAAGCCGGTGAGCACAAAGAAGGTGGTGCCGTAGAGGTTGGTGTCGATGCGGAGGCCTTCGTGGTAGAACTCGGTGAACTCATATGCCTGGCCGCCGATGAAGGCAAGTCCAAGGATCGCGGTTGTGACCAGCCAGATCTGCAGATTGCGGACGTTTCCGCGCTGAATGGCTGCAAGCGCCAGCACCATGCTTACGCTGCTCATCAGCAGCACGAACGCACTCACCGAGGTGAAGGGAATGTCGACGAGGTCTTCAGGGTACGGGCCGACCGTGCTTCGGCCGCGGTAGAGCAAATACGCTGCAATGAATGATCCGAAGAACAAACACTCCGACCCGAGGAAGAGCCACATTAAGAGCTTTCGGTTGTCGAGGCCTGTGGACGTCTCGAGGTGGCCGGTGCCGACAGCCATCTAGTCCACCTCCTCCGTGGCTGGCTCAAGTGCCCAACCGTAGAAACCAACGATGATCAGCGTCGCACCAACCGGAATCAGCGCGTAGTCATAGATGAGGCCAGTCGCCACGAAGGGGAAGCCCAGTGAGGCGATGAGGGGGAAGAAGGACGGCGTTGGCAGGTGTATGCCCTCGGCGTGGTGCTCATCGTGGCCGTCGCCGCCGTGTGCGGTTTCGGTTGCGTGGGCTGCGCCGGCCATCACAGGCACAACGTTGCCATCCGCGTCCTCCTGGTACTTGCGGTGCCAGAACTCATCCCGGGCGTGCACCTGCGGGATCTCCGCGAAGTTGTAGTGTGGAGGCGGCGAGGGAATTGACCATTCGAGCGTGCGGGCGTCCCAGGGGTCGGCGCCGGCCTTCTTGCCAGCTCGGACGCTCCAGAGGAAATTGACGATGAAGATCGCGATGGAGAGTGCGATGGTGAACGCGCCGATCGTAGACAGCAGATTGTAGAGGTCCCACCCGTAGCCGTCGGTGTACGTGTAAATCCGACGCGGCATACCCAGCAGCCCGGACATGTGCATCGGGAAGAACGTCAGGTTGAAGCCGATGAACATGATCCAGAAGTGGATATGCCCCAGGGTCTCGTTCAGGAACCGGCCGGTGAACTTCGGGAACCAGTAATAGATGCCGCCAAAGAGCCCGAAGATTGCGCCACCGAAGAGCACGTAGTGGAAGTGGGCAACGACGTAGTAGGTATCCTGCTGCTGGTAGTCAGAGGGCACCATGGAGTGGGTAACGCCCGAGAGACCGCCGATGGTGAACATGGCGACCGTGCCGATGGCGAACATCATCGGCGCTCTGAAACGAATTGAGCCGCCCCAGAGCGTCCCCATCCAGTTAAAGATCTTCACCCCCGTGGGCACAGCGATGAGGATAGTTGAGATTCCGAAGGCGGAATTGGCAATCGTGCCGAGCCCGGTGGTGTACATGTGGTGCACCCAGACACCCCAGCTCATGAACCCTATCGCGATACCGGAGAAGACGACGAACGGGTAACCAAACAGAGGCTTGCGAGAGAACACGGGGATGATCTCCGAGATGATCCCGAAGGCCGGGAGGATGAGAATGTAGACTTCTGGATGGCCGAAGAGCCAGAACATGTGCTGCCAGAGAAGGGGATTCGCACCAGCACTGGGATCGAAGAAGTTTGCGTCAAACAGGCGGTCGAATGTCAGCTCGAAGAGCGCGACAGCGATAACGGGCATCGCGAAGATGATGAGGAACGACGTGACGAGCGTCATCCAGACGAAGACGGGCATCCGGAAGAGCGTCATCCCTGGCGCCCGCAGATTGAGGATGGTGACGATGAAATTGAAGCCACCCGCGAGCGACGCGATACCAAGGATCTGTAAGCCCAAGGCATAGAAGTCCATTCCGTGCCCGGGTGTATATGTCTTCAAGCTAAGGGGCGCATAACCGAACCAGCCCCCATCCGGCGAGCCGAGTTGCCCGCTAAAGATATCCTCCGTGAAGAAACTTGCGTTGAGGAAGATACCGCCTGCCAGGAAGGTCCAGTAGCTGAACGCGTTCAGCCTCGGGAAGGCTACGTCACGGGCGCCTATCTGCAGCGGGACCATAAGGTTAAAGAAGGCAGCGCTCATGGGCATCACGACCAGGAACACCATCGTCGTTCCGTGCATAGTGAGGAGGCGGTTGAACTGGTCTCCATTCAGGACATCGCTGTCGGGCGCAACAAGCTGAGTGCGCATGAGTAACGCCTCGATGCCACCAGTGCAGAAGAAGATGAAGGCCGAGACTCCGTAGAGTACGCCGATCTTCTTGTGGTCGATCGTGGCGAGCCAATTCAGAAGTCCGGTGCTTTCCTCCGCCGCAAGGCGTGCATCGCGCAAGGCCCGCGACAGAGGGCTTCGGCGGGGGGCTGCGATCGTGGCCATGACTTAGCTCCCGGTGGGCGTCGGCGTTGGCGACGCAGCAGCTGTGGCCGTTGGCGAGGAGGCGCCGGTTGCGGCAGGTGTTGGCGTGGGAGAGCGCACCGGAGTAGGCGGAGGAGTTGCATTTAGCGATGCCCGTTGCTCATTCTCCCAGGCCTCGAAGTCTTCAGGTGAGTCAGCGTGAATCGTGAGTTTCATGTTCGCATGCTCAATGCCACACAGCTCGGCGCACTGGCCGTGGAACGTATCCGGCTTGTCGGCCCTGAGCCAGAGTATGTTTTCAACGTTCGGTACCATGTCCAGCTTGCCGCCCAGCTTCGGTACCCAGAAGCTGTGGATGACATCGATGGAGTGTAGGCGGAAAGCCACCTTGCGTCCCGTCGGGATGTGCGCCTCTCCGGGCAGGAATAGCTTGTTGCCGTCTGCGTCGGTGATCTCCGGATACTCAAATGCAAAGCTAAATCGCTGCCCGGTGACATCGATGTAGTAGGCATCGTCGCCCGGGTCCTCACCGAGTTCGGCGATCAAACCGACCGTCGGGATGCCGAGGCCGAGCATGAGGATAGCGGGAGCGATGGTCCAGGCGATCTCCAGGCGCGTGTTGCCGTGCGTTTGTTTTGGCGGACGGGAATTCGGGTCCCGCTCACGGAAGCGGAGGCACATAACTAGAATGCCGCCAAGAACGCCGATCATGACGACGATGGCGGGCCACATGGCGAGGTAGAAGAGGTCGCGTTGCTTGCGAGCGACTTCGCCCTCTGAGTCGAACGTGTTCTGCGGAACGTCGGCGTCGCAGCCAGTCATGAGAAGCGCGAGCAGGCCGAGCAACAAGAGCGCCGGGAGAAGCCCTGGCGCGTTCTGGCGTAGCTTCCGCAATAGCATCATCGTTCGGCAGGCAGTCCGAGGCATAGGTTACACAGCGATTTGGCGTAAGTCCACGATTTCACAATCGGTCTCACGAGCGCACCAGCGTATCTGCGGCGACGGCACCGAAGAGGAGCGCCAGATAGAGGATGGAGTAGCCAAAGACGGCCCTCGCCGGACGTACGGAATCCGACCGCCAGAGGCGCCAGACCACGTACAGGAACCCCGCCCCCAGCACGACCGCTGAAGCGAGGTAGAGTGCCCCGAGGTCGCTCACGAAAGCAAGAACTAGAGTGCAAGCAACCAGGCCCAACGTGTACCAAAACATCTGGCGCTTGGTGGCATCAATGCCGGCCACAACGGGTAGCATTGGCACGCCGGCGCGCTTGTAATCGCTGCTGTAATTGATGGAAATCGCCCAGAAGTGAGGCGGCGTCCACATGGTGACGATGGCAAACATCAGGACTGCCTCGATGCTGATCGAGTTGGTGACGGCAGCCCATCCGATTGCGGGAGGAAGGGCGCCGGCTGCGCCACCGATCACTATGTTCATCGCAGTGGTCCGTTTGAGGATCAGCGTGTAGACGACGACGTAGAAGACGAAAGCGCCGATCGTCAGCAGTGCGGAGAGAGGGTTCACGGCCAGCCACATGAAGGCGAATCCCAGGACGCCCAGGGCAAATCCGAAGACTGCCGCTCTCTCGGGTTCCACCTGGCCGGAAGGAACCGGCCTCCCCTGTGTCCGCAACATCACCTCGTCGATATCGCGGTCGAAGTACATGTTCATGGCGTTGGCGCCGCCGGCGACAACGGAACCTCCAAGCACGGTGGCGAGGATCAGCCACAGCGATGGCATCCCGCCGTCAGCCAGAATCATTGCCGGGATAGTGGTGATGACCAGGAGACCGACGATGCGCGGCTTTGTTAAGCGAACGTACGACCAGAGGACGCCGCGAAAATCGCGGGCGGCACTCAGTGTTCGTGCCGGAAAAGTGGTTGCCAAGTCAGGAGTTTCCCTTCGTGAGACGGTGACCATTCTGGTAGGCCCACGCCATCGTGAACACTAGCACGCCCCATACGGCAGACGCTAGGGCGAGATGGAGGATGCGAACGGACGTCGCGAGGTCCAGCCAGACATTGGCCGCGCCGAGGAGCGCCTGCGCGACGAACAGGACGAAGGCGGCGGTCAGACCGAGGACCACCGAGGAAGCAGGCTGCGCTCTCAGCGATACTAACAGGAGGCTGAGGAATAGCAGCCCAACCCCGCCTGCGACCACCCGATGCAGGTAGTGGAGTTCGCCAACAGCGGAACGCGCCGGGGTCAGTTTGCCGTCGAAAAGTGGCCAGTCTGGGTACGCCAACCCGGCATGCTTCTGGGAGACGAATGCACCGCTAATCACCAGGGCGAAGACGCCAGCAAGAACAAGCGCCGGCAATACTTCAATTCGCCCGAGTGAAACACTCTGCTCACGTAAGAGGCGACTGGTAATGAAGATGAGTGTGGTCAGTAGCGAGAGCGCGATCGACAGATGGATAGCGACGACGCCGGCGGCGGTCTCTGTGCCAACGGTAATCCCGCCAACGAATACCTGCACGAGGACGAGCACCCCGGCTAGCAATCCAGCGCGCCAGAGCACCACGTCGTCTCCGCGACGGCGCCATGTAGCATAGACGAGGCCGGCGATCAGGAAGCCGACAATTGAGGCTAGAAGGCGATGGGAGAACTCGATCCAGACGTGGGTGTCAGCCGGTGGTATCACCTGGCCGTGGCAAAGTGGCCAGTCCGGGCAGGCCTCACCCGAATCAGTCGCGCGAACCGTCCCGCCAAGAACGATTAATGCGTAAGTGGTCAGGGTAATGGCGAGCGCATAGTAACGCAGCTCGAATGAGTCGATGACCTTGGGTAGAAGGCCACCCTTTCGTGGTGCTCTTCCCGCGAGAGTTGTTGCCATTGCGGTTTGTGTCTACTGTCACAAATGGGGCAACGGGTGTCAAGACGATTCGACACCGTTCGCAGATATGCTTGCTCTAGCGTGTGCAGTTCCGGATACTTGCGAGTAATGTCCGACGAGACACAAACACCACCAGCCTCCGAAAGGGACCCGGTCGAGGCAACGGTGGCCACGATCAAGGAAGCGATGCCCCAGGCGCTGCTCCTCTCCCAGATTGTGGGGCCCGCACCAGCGCAGGGATCACCGGCAGCGTATGTGCCGCCCACCTATGCGTCGCGCACGGAATCTCGGCAACTGGTGCACAACAAAGCGCTGAAAGACATCGTGCGGCTGCGGTTCGGCTTCCCGACAGAGAGGTTCCGCGACTACAAGACTTACGTGAACCACCCGGCCCGCGCGATGGGCGTGGAGATGGAAAACGGCCAGGTGGCGTACCCTGACATCGTCGTGGTGGAGCACCCTGAGAACAACTGCAAAATCGTGGCCGGGGTGGAGACGAACGAGACTGTGAATGAGGCCGTTGCCCGCTGGGAGTGGCTGCCCTATTCCGATCTCGCACCCCTCTACCTGTACGTGCCGGTGGGCAAAGGCGATGATGCGCAAAATCTTTGCCGGCAGCTGGATATAGCGGTGGTGGGCATCCGGACCTGGCGGTACATCGCCGGTTACGACGATCCGGAGATCAACGACCACATGACCGTCATGAGCGGGCCGGAGGACATGCTGCCGAAGTTCCTGCGGCCCAGCTAACAAATCGACCTCGCCGAATCGCCGAAGGCCGAGCGTAGTGCTCGGCCTTCGTGTTGTAGCCGCCGGGGGGAAGCGGCGAACCGGCTGCAGCAAGGGGACTCTGCCAGCCACATCGCCCATCCAATAAGGGGGTGCCCCAGACTGCAGCCGGTTGTGAGCAACGACGCCCAATCGTTGCAGAGGTAATACGCGGCAGCCGGCCGGTTAGATTCGGGTCAGGATTTGTAGCCGAGCGAGCGAAGAGCTTCGCCGAGGGCGCCGAGTGTCTCCTTGATGTCGTGGTCGCTAACAAGGCCGAGGTGGCCGATGCGGAAGATCTTCCCGCTAAGCTTGCCCTGCCCGCCGGCCAGGACCGTGTTGTACTCGTCCTCCATCAGGCTGCGGAGCTTGCTGACATCGATGCCCTCTGGGCACTTGACGGCCGTAACGGTGTCAGACGCGCAGCGCTCGTCCTGGCACAGGAGTTCGAGGCCGAGGCTCTTGACGCCGTCGCGCGTGAGAGCACCCGCCTTCTTGTGGCGCGTGAAGATCGCCTCCATACCCTCAAGAGCCATGCGCTCCAGGGCGATGTCCAGCCCGAAGAAGATGGGCATCGCCGGCGTGAATGGGGTCTGGCCCTTCGCCTGGGCGTCCCGATGCTTGCCCAGGTCGAAGTAGAAGCGGGGCATGCGGGCCTGTTCATAGGCCTTCCATCCACGGTCACTCAGGCAGGCGAACGCGAGCCCTGGCGGGACCATCCAGCCCTTCTGGGAGCCGGTAACGACGCAGTCCAGTCCCCAGGCGTCGGTCTCGCAGGGGATGGCGCCGAGGCTGCTCACGGCGTCCACAATCAGAAGCTTGTCGAACTCTCGCACTACCTCAGCGATCTGAGCGAGTGGGTTGGTGACACCCGTCGAGGTCTCGTTGTGAGTGATTAGGACGGCCTTGATCTCAGAGTCGTCCTTTAGAGCCTTGCGGACATCGTCCGCGCGAGCCACTTGACCCCAGTCGTAGGGAAGGGCAGTGACCTGAGCACCGTATACCTCAGCAATCGTGGCCAGACGTTCACCAAAAGCGCCGATCGTGACAGCGAGAACCTTGTCGCCCGGCGAAAGGGTGTTAACGACGGCCGCTTCGAGCCCGCCCGTGCCTGAGCAGGAGAGCACCATGACGTCGTGGGTCGTGACGAAGAAGTCCTTCAGCTTGGCGGCGATCCGCTCGATGATGCCTGCGAACTCCTTGCCTCGGTGGTTCACCATCGGGTGGGCGACTGCCTGCAGGATGTCGTCCGGCACGGGGGTGGGGCCGGGGATGCGAAGGTTGAGGTGTGTTTTTTGCTGAGTCATGGGTGCGGCCTCGTTTCGGGGGTTTGAGGTTATGTTAGCGAATGTCGGCTTAGTGGTCGATGCTTCAATAGGTTATGAGCAGGCCTTCAGCGGCTGACAGGTGGTGGGTGTCATTCAGGAGGCGGACCACTCTGCGCCCTTCTCCCGCAACACAGATGTTTATCGAGGCATGCGCCGGCCGAAACATCATGTCGTACGGCGATTTCACGATATGGCCGGTGTACGCGTTGATGACGCCGCCATGGCACACGATCGCGATGCGAGTACCGGCGTTGTGAGCGATACACCCTTCGATCGCGTTGATCGCGCGCTTCCGGAAGTCGTAGCTGGGCTCAGAATAGGGATAGACGTCCCAGCTACGCTCCTCCAGCATCCGCTGGCGCACGCCGAGCAGGAGCTCCATCCCCAGGAAGTCCGAAACTTTCTGGTCAGGCGGGATATCGCGGAAGATACCCACCTCCGCCAGGTCCGGGATGATCTTTAGCTCCAGCTGCTTGTGGTGGGATACGACGGCTTCCGCGGTCTCCATCGCGCGCTTCATAGGACTGGAGAAGATCGCGTGGAATTCGGTCGTGGAGAGCGCCTCGCCCGTGAGCTTAGCCTGGAGACGGCCGTATTCCGTGAGAGGCGGATCGATGCTGTCGCCGACGACACCCTCGAAGTTGATATCCGGCTGAGCATGCCGGATGAGGAATATCTCGGTAACGCCTTCGACATCAGTCAGGAAGGCCTGATCGAAGACCCCCGGCACACGAGATGTGCGGGCCGATGCCGGGATTTGCTGGCCTTCGTCTGTCTGTTGTTCGGATGTCATCTGGGGGCGCTACCTCCACTCCATAGGTTAGCAGACGACTGTAAGCAGACTGTTAACGGAATGGCGCTGATACTATGCGGGCGTGAAAGATGCTTTTCGGCACCTGCCTTCGGTGGACCGGCTCCTGACAAGTGATCCCATCAAGCCTCTGCGAGATGAGGCGGGCGAGGCCGTTACCGACCTCATTCGCCATGTGCTGTACGAGGCCAGAGAGGCAATAGGACGCGGGAATGCTCCGCCCGACGATGAGGAGATCACGAAGAGAGTAATCGCACTCGCGCGCCTGGTGCTGGAGCCGTCGCTACAGCCGGTAATTAATGCGAGCGGGGTGATCATCCACACGAACCTCGGGCGGGCGCCACTTTCGAGCGAGGCACTGGAATCGATGGCGGCGGTCTTGCGAGGGTACTCGAACCTGGAATTCGATCTCGAATCCGGTGAGCGCGGATCGAGGCGCAGCCACCTGGAGCGCGCGATTTGCCAGCTCACTGGAGCCGAGGCTGCACTAGTCGTGAACAACAATGCGTCGGCGCTTTTGTTGGCGCTCAGCGCCCTCGCGGAAGGGCGTGAGGTCATCGTCTCGCGAGGGCAGGCGGTGGAGATCGGCGGCGGGTTCCGTATCCCGGACGTGATGCGTCAATCGGGCGCGCAGCTGGTCGAGGTGGGTACCACCAATCGGACGTATGTACGGGACTACCAGCAAGCGATCACCGAGCGGACCGCGGCGATCATGCGAGTGCACGCGAGCAACTTCCGAGTCGTGGGATTCACCGCATCACCTTCTCTGCAGGAAATCGCGAGGGTGGCAAAGGAGCACGGGGTTCCGCTGATCGACGACGTCGGCTCCGGATGTCTGCTGGACACGACGAAGTTCGGTCTGGCGCCGGAGCCGATGGTCCAGGATAGCCTGGCGAACGGCGCAGACCTGTGTCTCTTCTCCGGCGACAAGCTGCTAGGCGGACCGCAGGCCGGCATTGTCGCTGGAAAGCGCGAACTTGTTGATCAGCTAGCGCGACATCCGTTGGCCAGGGCGCTGCGGCTGGACAAGGCCTCGATCGCTGGACTCCACGCGACGCTTCTGCACTACCTGCGAGGCGAAGCGCTCGAGAAAGTTCCGGTGTGGCGGATGATCTCGATGCCGATAGAAGAGATCGAACGCAGAGCCCGTCGCTGGAAGAGGGCAATTGCGGGTTCAGCCGTCGCTGACGGCGTCACGATGGTTGGCGGTGGAAGCATGCCAGGAGAAAGTCTGCCGACTCATCTGCTCTCCATCCGAGCTACCGATGCCAGCGAGCTGGCACGACGGCTGCGAACTGGCAAGCCGCCGGTAATTGGACGGATTCAGGACGGTGCGCTGCTGTTCGATCCGCGGACTGTCCTCCCCGGACAGGACCGAGAGCTTGTCGCGGCGTTGCAATCCGCTATCGCGTAGCGGCTATCGCCGGTTCTGTCACTCGACCAGAAGCGAGTTGCGGAAGCCTGTGGAAAAGCGTTCCGAGCTTGATGCCGTTGACGTACGGCGCGCGAAAGTCGGCGTCCATGTTCACCCGGTAGAAGTGACGCCTGCCGCGCCGCTCCACATCGAGCATGTTGGCCCGTCGCAATGATCCGATCGCGCCCCAGACGCTGCGCGGCGTCAGGCACAGGTCATCGGCTATCTCTTCAACCGTACAACCGGGATGTGCCGCAATGTGAAAGAGGACCATGCCGCGGCTGGACCAGATATACCAGCCGTTGTGATGCACGCTTGCCAATGTATTGCCCCTGCCCAGCCCCCAGATCTCCCTAAGAAAAAGCGCGCTTGCCCTCTTCGCTCATGGGGGTGCGGCGATGAGAACCAGTGCGCGCACCGTTACTGTAGCCACTGCCCCTCAGAACGACGGTTAAGGCGAGGTTACATCGTCGTTACCTTTAGGTTATGCGGGCGTTTTCACATCTATGTGACACCTTCATATGGACGAGGCAAGCGATTGCCGGTAGCTTCGAAATGATGGTTGTGGAGCGGAGGAACTACCGGTGACGGTTCGTGCCAAACGAGCCGTATCAGCATCGCCCGCGCCGGGACGGCATTTGCCGCGGGTGATCGAGCCGATGCTGGCAGCGGCCACGCCGGAGCCATTCGATTCGCCGGCGCACGTCTTTGAAGTGCTGTGGGAGGGCGTACGCGCCTTCGCATACATTGACAAAGGCGAACTGAGGCTCCAGGACAGCTGGGGACGCGATATCACTTACCGATACCCCGACCTCGCATCGATCCCCGGCCGTGTCCGCGAGTCAGGCGTGGTCCTCGATGGGGCGATCGTTTGCCTGGATGAACAGGGGCGGCCGGACTTTACCGCACTGAGCAAGCGGCTGGGGATAGAACACGAAGGAGAGGCGCTCTCAGCGGCCAACGACTCACCGGTAACATTCCACGCCTTCGACCTTCTCTACCGCGAACGGCAGCCACTGTACGGTTGGATGCTTCGGAGGCGGAAGGAGATGCTGCGCCAGATCGTGCGCCCGAATGCAACATTGGCGGTGCCGGAGGGCGTCACAAGAGACGGAATCGCGTTCTTTGACGCGGCGCGAGAGCATGGCCTACTCGGGATCGTGGCAAAGGAGCTTGAAAGCAAATACCTGCCGGGGGAGCGCAGCCCAGCGTGGCTCAGCGTCGAAGCGAGGAAGCAAGGTGAGTTCGTGATCGGCGGATATACCTACGGAGGGCAGTGGCACCCGCGATCCCTGCGGCCGCAGCGGGAGTCTCTGACGTCATTGCTGGTTGGGCAAATGAGAGAGGACGGGCGCCTGGAATACTGCGGGGAAGTGTCAGGCGGTTTCCAGGATTCTGCCATCACACTGGATGCCGCCCTGCTGGATGCGACCACGACTAACTGTCAGTTCGCAAACACGCCCGGGGTGGAGCGGTTGGTCTTCTGGTGCCGGCCGGAGGTAGTAGCAACCATCAGCTACGCAGAGTGGACTGCCGAACGCCGCTTGAGATTTCCGGTGTTCCGGGCGCTGCGGCCAGACGTCCCGGCAACAGCGTGCCAACGCGAGGAAAACGATGCCGTCTGACTCATTCACCTGGTGGTTGATCAACCTTGGGATCGGCGTAGGTTGCCTGGCACTCGCGATCGTTTCCGGTGAGTGGCTGTTTGCTTTCGGAGGGCTGATCTCGATCGGACTGCTGATGATGAACCAGCTGGCGGGGACAAGCACGGAAGAAGGAAGCGCAGACGAGTTGCCACTGGCCTTCCCGCCCGAGAGCCTGACCATCGGCCCGCTACACGACGAAGACGAACTCGGCGGATCGAGTAGTTAGTCTTCCGCTGCTTCCAGTAGCGCGCTCAGGTCGTGTTTCTCGTCCATGACATTCGCCCAGAGGTCGCCGGCCATCTGCTCAACTCTCTCGACCGCGTTCAGGATCGTGAACTGCGCTGGATAAATATCCCGCAGCTCATCCCAGCGAACCGGAATCGATACGCCGGCCCATGGCACGGGTCGCGGTGAGTAGATCGATGCCAGTGTCTTACCCTTGGTGTTCTGGCCGTGATCAAAGAAAATCTTGCCGGTGCGCTTCGGCACGCTCCACTCCATTGTTATGTCACGGGGATGCGCACGGACCAGAAATCGGCCGATTGTTTCTGCGGCGGAGCGAACCGCGTCGTAGTCGAACTGGCGGAGGATCGGCACGTAGACATGCAGGCCTGTCTTACCCGTAGTCTTCACGAATGACGATAGGGACATGCCGTCCAACAGGTCTTTGAGCCAGTAGGCGACGTCGCAGGTCTTGAGAAATGCCTTGCGGTTGAGTTCCGGCTCCGCTCCCTTCTTCTCCTGGCCCGAGTAGATGTATGGGTCGAGGTCGAACACGATGTAATCGGGGAAATTGAGACGCGAGGCATCGAACGACTCCTCGCCGCCGGACGTGTACTCCTCCAGGTGATGGGCGTCGGGCTCCGGCGAGACGCGCGAATACCAGGTGTGCAGCTCGATATCGGCGAGCTGGCCGAGCCAGAGCAGCGTAGGCAGGTTGTTGCAGATGAGATATTCTTGGTCCTTCTCGAACTGGCCGGACCAGACGGTAGTGACGTCCACGAACCGGGGTAACTTCGATTCGATGTGCTTCTGGTAGAAGTGTGATTCATGGATGCCATTCGGATATCGTGTCAGCGTGATCGGCCTGTCGCGCATGTGGGGTAGCAGATAAGGCGAGACGCGGGCGAAGTACACCAATAAGTCCCGCTTCGTAAGGGCCCGCTCGCCTTCCCACGCAGGCCAGAGCGGCTTGTCCAGGTTAGAGAGAGGGATCTTCTCGGCTCCGACGACAAGATTCATCTTCTCGACCGGCTTCGCGAGCTGGCCCAGCACCTCGTCGACAAGCGGGTCACCAGCCCTGCTGCGCGAACGGCCCTTCTTCGCCTGTGGCTGAGGGTTATCACCGGGCGGTGGGACCACTTCCTCCCTGCGCACGTCTGCGGGTGCTTTGTCGGTGCGCAACCCGAGGAAGCTTGGGGCGCGAAGGTGGCCATCGTTCGTCCATTCGGCGAAGCGTACCTCCGCCACCAGCTCTGGCTTCACCCAGTGGATCTCAACGTCTGCCTTCGGGCGGCCGAAGCGCATTGAGCCGGGCTCCATTACATCGAAGGGGCTCTTTTTGGTTTCGAGCCCCCGCAGTTGCTTGAGCAGCGAGGCGAGCAGCTTCTCGTTAAAGCCGGTACCGACGTTACCGGAGTAGACGAGCTTGCCGTCCCGGTACTGGCCTACCAGGAGGGCACCAAACGTGTTGGAGCGTGTCCCGCCGCCGCCCGTGTACCCACCGACGATGAATTCATCGCTGTCGGTGCTTTTGACCTTGAGCCAGGACCGGGAGCGGCGGCCCTCGTAGATGCCGTCGCGCTTCTTCGCCATCACGCCCTCGAGTCCGGCGCGGACAGCACCAGCGTAGGCTGCTTCGCCGTCCATTTCGAAGTGCTCGAGCAGCGAGATGTGATCGGTGGGAATGAGGAGTTGTTTCAGCAGCGTCTTGCGATTGGATAGCGGAGAGCCGCGGAGGTCATAGCCGCCGGCATAGAGCAGGTCGAAGGCAAAGAAATAGACGGGGACCTCGGCTTCCATCTTTGCGATGTCAGACGGCCGCTGGAGGCCGATGCGCTGCTGGATCACCTGGAACGAGGGCACACCGTTCTCATTGAGCGCAACGATCTCGCCATCGATGATCATGTGGCGCTCGGTCTGCTCCGCCATCTCCTCGACGATGCCGGGGTACGACTTCGTGGTGTCGAGGCCGCGGCGCGAACAGAGGCGCACCTTATCGCCGTCAATGAAAACGAGGGCTCGGACGCCGTCCATCTTCGGCTCGAAGAGCCAGTCCGCGTCTGAGAATGGGTGCTCGGTCAGTATCGCCTGCATCGGCTCGATGTTCTTCGGCATCGCAGACTTTTTCGCACTGAGCGCATCCTGCGGGCGAACGACCAGGCGATTGCGGGAGCGGTCCGGCAAGCGACCGGCCTTCAGATCCGCGATCGTGAGTCCGGAGATTACGGAGGCATCCTCCTCGATGACGTCGTAGTCGGGGTTAGCGAACCGGTCTTTGTGCTTGATAAACAGCCAGTCCTTGGGTCCACCCTTGCCGATCTTGACCAGCGTGAACGATCCCCTCAGCTTCTGGCCCTGCAGAAAGACCGATATCTTCCCCTTCGCAAGCCCATCGAGCATTTGGCGCTCCGCTTCCTCTCGGTCATCAAAGAAGAGGCCGTGTTCGTCGGGCGAGTAGGTGCCTGCATCCCAGACTATGACTGGGCCTCCGCCGTACTCCCCCTTCGGGATCACCCCCTCAAAGGATGCGTAGTCCAGCGGGTGATCCTCCGTCATCACTGCCAAGCGCTTCTCCTTCGGATCGAAGGAGGGGCCCTTCGGGATTGGCCACGATTTGAGGGCGCCGTCAAACTCGAGCCTGAAGTCGTAATGCAAGCGTGTCGCGTCGTGCTTCTGGATTACGTACATAAGGCGCCCCTCGGAGGGCGCGACTCCGGGCGGGGGCTCGGCGGTTTTCGTAAAATCGCGCTTCTTGCGGTATTCGGGCAGGTCGCGAGCGGCGTTACGTTTGGCAGGCATGCTACGTCTATTATGGCGTCTGCCGTATTAATAGCTGGATGGTGGAGTTATGACGATTCGAATTCGCGCACTTGGCGCCTGGGTAGTCTTTCTGGCCAGCGTTGGCGTTTCCGCTTGCGGAGGCGGCAATGAGCAGCCGACCGCGACTCCGCAGAGCTTTGTTTCGGCGGAAGCTGCGATGGCTGCGTCCGCGCAGAGTTACCAGGCGCAGGTGAACTCGTTCGAAGGCACGATGTCGATTGGCTTTGACGCTGACGGTGAGACTTTTGCCACAACGGGTGAAATGAAGTACCAGTCGCCGGACGACGTGTACATCAGCATGGAAATCCCCGGCTTCGGGGAGATGCAGGTCCTGCTGGACGCAAACGACATCTACTTCGCAATCGACGGCGAGTGGTACAAGGGTGACGCTTCCGCCCTGGGTATCGACCTTGCGGAGTTCCGGAAGTACGCAGAGGACCGCGGCCCTGTTGACTATTCCGAGGCGCTCGAAGGACTAACGGATATCGTTAAGCTGCCAGACGAGACGATCGACGGAAAGAGCTACTGGCACTACTACGCAGCGCTAGACCTCGATGCTCTCAGCAACGAATTACCTGAGGACCTGATCGATCCTGCATTGATCGAGGAAGCTTCCAACGCCCTCGGTAGTACAACCATGGATATCTTCATCGACCCGATCACTCTGTTGCCGCGACGCTACACGATGGAGATGTCGATGGACTTCGGGTTCACCGGTGTGGAGCCGGTGTCGTTCACGATGAATATGCAGATGGACTTCGAGAAGTATAACGAAGACGTAGATATTCCAGACCCGCCAGAGGAAGCCAAAGAGTACGACTTCTCAGACCTACCCGGACTGGACGAGGACGAGTACTAACCGGCCGCCGCCGCCTTCTTTCGGCGGCGGGCGGGCCTTTCCTCTTCCTCCTCTTCCTCTTCCTCCGATGCGCCGCGTGCCTTCTTCGCGGCGGCGACGCTGGCCTTTAGCGCCGACATCAGGTCCGTGACCTTGGCAGGACGCGCCACCTCCGGAGCCTCGATCTCGACACCGTCTAGCTTGGCATCGATCACCTGCTGCAGAGCCTCGCGATATTCGTCCGTGTACTCCTCCGGTTTGAATTCGTCAGCCAGAAGTTCGATTAGCGCTTCTGCCATCTTCATCTCGGCCGGTGAAACCTTCACGTCATCGAGATCGATCTCGCTGGGCACTTCACGGATCTCGTCCGGGTAGTACAGCGTCTCGATGACGAGAGTACCGTCCATCGGACGGAGCGCGCAGAGCTGTTCCTTGTTGCGGATAGCGATCTTGGCGAGGCCGGTCAGACCCTTGTCTTTGAGCGCCTTCATGAGCAATGCGTACGGCTTCACGCCCTTCTGCTCCGGCTCCAGGTAGTAGGTTTTCTGATAGTAGATCGGGTCGATCTCTTGAGCGTCCACAAATGCCGTCAGTTCAACGGTCTGCTTGCTCGGTAGCGGCAGCTTCTCGAAGTCCTCGTCGGTCATCGTGACGTACTCGTCCTTCGAGTACTCATAGCCGCGCGCAATTTCGCTCCACTCGACCTGACGGTCGTGCTCAGGGCACCAACGGAGCTGCTTCAGACGAGTGCCACACTCCTTGTGCAGCAGGTTGAAGCTGATGTCTTTGTCCTCGGTCGCCGTGTACAGCTTTACTGGAATGCTGACCATCCCGAAGCTGATCACGCCGTTCCAAATCGATCTAGGCATATCTCACCTCTCTATTGACGCAATACCCATGTTACCGCAGGTATAGACGCCCGAAAACGCGACCGGTTATACGGCGCCGATTGCGATTAGCTGGCGGCTGAATGTGTACAAGGCGTGCCATTCTGTGGCTAACTGGCGCTCGGAGGGACGATGAAACGAGACAAAGCCTGGGAAATCCTCTGCGAGTACACCAAGACGGAAGGCATGAGGAAGCATGGGCTGGCAGTGGAAGCGGCGATGCGGGCGTACGCGCGGAAGTTCGGGGAGGATGAGGAGGCGTGGGCCTGCGTAGGCCTTCTGCACGACTTTGACTACGAGATGCACCCTAATGCGGAGGAGCACCCGAAGAAGGGCGCCCCAATCCTGCGCGAGCACGGAGTGCCGGAGGAGATCGTCCACGCGGTGCTCTGCCACGCCTTCTATCTTGATGACCTGGGCGTTACGCGCGAGAACAACATGGACCGCGCGATCTTCGCGGTGGATGAACTGGCCGGCTTCATCACCGCGGTGGCTCTCGTCCGGCCCAGCAAGAGCATCGACGAGGTGGACGTGGCCGCGGTCAAGAAGAAGATGAAGGACAAGGGCTTCGCGCGCTCAGTCCGGAGGGAGGACATCACGGACGGCGCGGTAGTCCTCGGCGTGGACCTCGACGAGCACATAGCCTTCGTGATCGAGTCACTCAAGCCGGTAGCGACGGAGTTAGGTATCGCCGGGGGGTTTAGGAACTGCTCTCCCTAAGCGTCGCCGGTCCAGCGCGAGCTAGGATGTGGGGGGAGCGCTAGAACTTGAAGGGCTCGCGCTTCTCGCGTTTCTGCGGCTCGAACAGTGAACGGATGCGCTGCACCTCCCCCTCGATTGCAGCGAGCATCCTCTCCGCTTCCTCCTCCGTGTACTCGTACTGATACGGGTTTGCGCAGTTGCCAAGCACCCGCAGCTTTTCGATGACCTGGTTCGTGCGCCGCTCCGCCACGCGCTGGAACCGCTCATGGTTCAAGTCCCTGCGCGATGTCTTTGCGGCTGACTGTTGATCACTCATAAGAGGGGAAGGAGAAGGAGGGGTTAGGGGAGGATAAGAATAGGGCGTACGGGATAGTAAGGGGACACACAACTGGCCTCTTACTCAATGAAATTCCCGCACATTAAAGGTTTTATAAAAAATTAATAAAATAATCAAAATGCCCACAGCTATGATAGGGAGATGTTGGAGTGGGTACGTAAGGATTAGTGCTGCTGAATGTTGCAGCCATATAAGTAAGGTTAACAACACCCTTTATTTAACTAAAATTGAAAAGATTAAGTCAAGAGGGGATCAATTCAGCTCGGGATTAAAGAAATTGTCATCGAAGGATTTCCTGTAGTTTTCAACATTTGTAATTTCTGGTAACTTTCCACCTTCTAATAATTGATCTAATCTTCCACCTGCTCCTAATGTATACTCCCGGATTCTGGCTAAGGCTGTATCAATTTCAGGTGTGGAAGATATTTTTTTAATTTCAACCAGCGTAGCTCCAATATTTCCGCATCCACCTAAAACATTTAGACCATAATTTGGGCTCAATTCGCTAGGACCGACCCCATTACATATATCGAGTGTCTCGTCTAGAACTTCGATGTTATAGATACTCCCAGGAAACTCACTAGAGCCGTAGCTAAAGAAACCAGCATACACGGAGGCTTTCATTTCATCGTATGTAGGAATTACAGGAGCTTCTGTGGGTGCAGGTGTAGGCTCGGGGGTGGGAGGTGCAGTAATAACTTCAGTAGGTTTTGGACTTGCGGAGTTTGATGGCGTAGTGTCAACTAGCCCCGGGTTATTTCCATCCCCGGAATCGCTGGAACAAGCGGCCACTAACACACCGACCACAACTACCAGGGCAATTAACCGCATCGACTACCCCATTTCAATGGCAGAAACTTACCAGAAATCGCGCCTGATGGGTATCCTCTGCCCGGCGCGGCGCAAAGCATTCGTCTCGCCCAGGCGTCAGCGGCGTCGAGAACCTCACATGAGCGGACTCGCGCCGCGTCTGTAGACTGTAACCTACCCAGGCCAGTAGGCGTCGCGGACGCGGAAGATCATGTCGACGTAGTCCTCGGTGTCGGGGTAGAAGACGCCGGCCTGTGTGGGCGATAGACCCTGGTAGTACGATGCAACGGTGTGGCGCTCGTTGCCGCCGGTCTCGGCCAGCAGTATCTGTAGATACTTCACGCCCATCTTGATGTTGTCGTACGCGCTTGAATCCTCGTACAGCTCGTAGCCAAAGACCTCGGTTTCCAGCCAGGCGGCCGTCCCGGGCATTAGCTGCATGACGCCGCGGGCACCCGCGCTGCTGACGGCGCCCTGGTACCAGCCGCTTTCAATTGTCGATAGCGCCTTCACGAGATTTGGCGAAACGCCGTATGCGTAGGCAAACTCGTCGAGGATGGCCTCGATGTCTGGATCGTACGGTTGAGGCGGGAACTGCAACTTCGGCACCGGCACGGGCGTGGGCGATGGTGAGAGGCGCGGGATTGTGATGGTATGGCCGGCGATGATCATCCCGGGGTTCTCGATGCCGTTGGCCTCCTGGATGTCAGTCATCGGAACCCCAAAGTGGTTGGCAATCCAGCTTAGCGTATCGCCGGGTTGGATGGTGTAAGTATCACCGCCGGCCGGTGCAGCTTGAGTTGCGTCGCCACCGCCACCGAGGATCAGCTCCTGGCCGGGGAAGATGAGGTCGGGGTTGGTGATGCCGTTAAGCTCGACGATCTCGCCGATCGTCGTCCCGTAGACACCGGCGAGGTATGAGAGCGTGTCTCCCTGTATCACCGTGTGCCGCATCTGCCCGGACGCTGCCGAAACGAAAACAAGCGGCAGCGTGAGGCTGATGCCAAAGGTCGCGGCGAAACGCACCAATCCAAGCATCGATAATCAGTCCTTGACTTATGTATCGACGCCGGGCCGAGTGATTAGTTACAAGATTGACGCGTTACTGACGAATCAATGTCGTGATAGGCTCGACGGGTTATGACTGATGAACTGAGCATGGTCTTCGAGGCAGAACCGGCTTTGTCGGACGAAAATTACGTTCGAACTCAGATCGGGCTCTGGAACATCAAAGTAACTGGGTACGATGACTACGCACCCGCCAATTTCATCCTTCGCGACGCAGGAAACGAGATCCGTGGCGGCATCCTGGCCTACGTCTGGGCGAAGTGGCTGCACGTCGATATCCTCTGGCTGCAGTACGACGTTCGGCGGCAGGGATGGGGAACGAAGCTAATGGAAGCAGCGCACACGGTTGGCCGCGAGAAGGGCGCGGAGGCCGCATGGCTGGACACTTCAGCTGGCAAGCGCGGCCGTTTTACGAGCGCTTCGGGTATGAGGCCGTGTTCGAGGCGAAGGACTTCCCGCCCGGGCACTCACGCATCTTCATGCAAAAGAAGCCCTTGTAGTCAGAAAGCAGTGCGGAAGTCGGCGAACCCACCTGTCGCCTTCCGCCATTCGATGTCGACGGCATCCACTCGCGACATCCGTGGTCCGGCCCTGAGATGCCGGATGAGTTGTTCAAGCGAGTCGCGTGGGCCTTCAGCGACAACCTCCACGGTCCGAGCATCGTGTATATTGCGGACGTAACCCCTCAGGCGTAGCACTCGCGCACGCGTTTCGACATATTCGCGGAAGCCGACACCATGGACCCGGCCGTGGACGATGGCGCAAAAGGCAGCGTCACGGCTCACCGCAGCACTTCGTCGAGCGCGGCTTCGATGACCTTCGGCGGGACGTCGTCTCGCAGCAGCGGCCGGCCAATGCCTTCGAGCAGCACGCAACGCACCTTCTTGCCATGGACCTTCTTGTCCAGCGAAACGGCGGTCAATAACCGCTCCCGGTCGAGACCGTCGGCGCTGGTGGGCAAGTCATAGGTCTCCAGGACTCGCCGCTGGCGCTCCACGACCTCCACCGGCAGGAGCCCCATCTGCGCACTGAGCGAGGCGGCAAACATCATGCCGATGCCGTCGGCCTCGCCGTGCCGGAAGCGGCGGTAACCAGTAGTGGACTCGATCGCGTGAGCGAGCGTGTGGCCATAGTTGAGCATACTTCTGCGCCCGGTTGTCTCGAACTCATCTGCGCCGACTACTTCAGCCTTTATGCGTACGCTTCTGCGGACAGCCTCCACGGTGGCATCGCGGTCCAACTTGAGGATCGCCGCCGCGTTGTCTTCCAGGAAGCGCAGGTAGGCTTCGTCCGCAATCATGCCGTGCTTGATCGCCTCCGCCAGACCCGAGCGGATCTCGCGGGCAGGAAGCGTCCGCATCGTTGATACGTCCTCGAGTACGAACCACGGCTGATGGAAGACACCGATCATGTTTTTGGCGCGGGGGTGATTGACGGCGACCTTCCCCCCTATAGCGGCGTCGACCATGCCAAGCATGCTGGTGGGCACGTGCACGAGAGGAAGACCGCGAGCAAATGTCGCGGCCACATACCCACCAAGGTCTGTGACCATCCCACCGCCGACAGCGACGACTACATGGCCGCGCTCGGCCTTGTGCTCGATCAGCCAGTCGTATATTTGCGCCGCTTCGTCCAGCGATTTACTTGTCTCGCCAGGCGGAACGATGCAGGCATCGAACTCGATTTCTGCAGACCGGAGTGAAGACTCGATCTCATCGCCGAGGTGATGCCAGACAGTCTCATCGGAGATGACATATGCGAAGCGCGTCAATTCCACGCGCCGGAGTTGCTGACCCAGCGAATCAAGAAGGCCCCAGTCAGTGTAGACGGAATAGTCCCGGAGGGCAGTGCGCACCAAGCAAGCCGTGTGCGGAGAGATGTCGTGCAGGGTGCCGGGTGGCACAATGGCGTTCGGATCGGCGATGGCGTGGATGCGGTGGTGAGACGTGAGGACCGCCGCCGCGAACGATTCGTACGCGCGGAGCACTTCGTCCGTCACCTGCTCGGGAGTGAAACCGTCCGTCTGCACCGTCCAGTCGGAGAGGCTGTAGAGATGCTGCCGTGACGACTTGAGTTCCTTGATCCGGACCAAAGGGTCCTCGGTGGCCAGGAGCGGCCGATCAAGAGGGCGTTCACCATCGGTTAGGCGGGCGAGAATCGTCTCGGGACGCGCCTCGAGGCAAACGATGAAGCCGCCCTCTGCCATGGCGCGGCGGTTCTCTGACCGCAACACAACGCCACCGCCTGTAGAGATCACCGCGTTGTCTTCGGCCAGTGCCTTCGAAAGAGCGGCAGCCTCGAGATCACGAAAATGCTGCTCGCCCTCATCCACAAAGATCTGGGCGATCGACTTGCCGGCTTTCTTCTCGATCATCAGGTCGGTGTCGAGCAGACGCCAACCGAGACGCTCGGCGAGCAATTTGCCGCTCGCGGACTTACCTGTGCCCGAGAAGCCGATTAAGATGATGCGATTTGGCGCGGTCATCGCCGCGTCAGTCCGGGCGGCGCGGGCCGATAGTGGCCTGGTACGCGTTGAAGTTTCGAAGTGTCTCGGCCAGTGAATCGCCACCGAACTTCTCAAGCACTGCGCGGGCGAGCACTATGGCAACCATCGCTTCGCCAACCACTCCAGCGGCTGGGACTGTGCAGACGTCCGAGCGTTCGTAGTGGGCCTGAATCGCCTCGCCAGTGTGCAAGTCAACTGAGGGCAGCGGCTTGGAGAGCGTGCTGATCGGCTTGAGCGCGCCACGCACAACCACGGGCTCTCCGTTAGTCATGCCACCTTCGAGGCCACCTGCGCGGTTGGTCAGACGCCGCCACGGACGGCCATCCCACTGATCGGGCGTTGTGATGACATCATGTGCTTCCGAGCCCGGGCCTGCCGCGACTGTGAAGCCGCCGCCAATCTCAACGCCCTTGACCGCATGGATGCTCATGATTGCCTGCGCAAGTTGTCCATCGAGCTTGCGGTCCCACTGCACATGAGAGCCGAGGCCGATCGGGACGCCGGTCGCCCACATTTCGAAAGTGCCGCCCAGCGTGTCGCCGGCTTCCTTCGCAGCATCGATCGCGGACACCATTTGCTGTGTCGCCGAACCATCTGACGCGCGAACGGCCGATTCTTCCACCGACTCCCAGTCGGGCTCCCCATCTGGCCGTGACCAGACATCGGCGATCGACGTAGTGTGCGAATGGATCACGACTCCGAACTCTTCGAGCAAGCGTCGGCAAACGGCGCCGACGGCGACCCGCGCAGCTGTCTCCCTGGCAGAAGCGCGCTCCAGGATGTTGCGGACGTCATCGAAATCGTACTTCATAGTCCCGGCAAGATCGGCGTGGCCGGGGCGCAAACGGGTCACCTTCTTGGGGTCACCAGCGTAAGGACCGACAGCCATAACGTCCTGCCAGTCCTCCCACACGCGGTTGGCGACCAACATGGCGATAGGGCCACCCAGAGTCCGTCCGTGGCGGACTCCACCGACGACCTGGGCGCGGTCAACCTCGAGCTGCTGGCGACGCGACCGGCCATATCCGCCCTGACGGCGTACCATGTCGCGAGCTATGTACTCCTCAGTTATCTCGAGGCCCGACGGAATACCTTCAAGGATGGCCGTCAGGTTCGGTCCGTGCGACTCGCCAGCGGTGAGAAAGCGCAGCGCTGTCACGCGTGAGCCTCATGCTTCTCGACTATCGTTTCGGCGAGTTTCGCCTCAATCATTTCGGGCGTCTCTGCGTTTTCGGGCGGATCAAGCGGGGTGATCGGCACGGGACGGCCGTTCTGATTTAGCTTGTAGACTGCTCCAAGCGCATCGGTGATCTGGTCCGCCGTCCACTCCTCCCAGTCGAGGTCCTTCGCCTCATCGCGCGCGGCCTGCGTTGTCATGACGCATTCCCGGCGAGTGCGGCCTTCGTCGTCGCGATAGTCGGCGTAGATATCGATCTGGATGTTTTCTGGGCGGAAGTGAGGGAGTTCCCAGAAGAGCATGTCGGCTGCCTTTGCAGTGATAGCGACGCCTTCTTGCAGGGGATTGCGTATTTCCACCCAGCGCCCATCGACCATCTTGTGCTCGCTCTCAGCGACGCAGGAAACGCGGACGTAGTTTGGCGCAACAGCTGTAAGCTGCATGCTCTGAATGCCCCTCCAAATCTCCGATGAGACAGGCTTCGGTCGCTTCTGGGCGCTCCACATCTTCAGCGCATCTTCCACGATGTCGCGGATGACCTTCGTGTCGCCGTCTTTGGCGGCATCGCGCCAGGCCAGAGCGGCGCGAGTCCCCTGGATAATGATGTAGGCAAGAAAGGAAACAGCGATGAAGATTCCGAGAAGCGCCCACTGCAACATCAGTCCACTCCGAGGGCTTCGCGGGCGGCGGACATCATGACGTCGATTGGAGCGTCGCGGCCTGTCCAGATCTTTAGAGACGCGGCACCCTGGTAGATCAGCATGGGCAAGCCGCCAAGCGTGTGCGCTCCGCGTGAACGCGCCTCCCGCAAGAGGCAAGTCTCTGTCGGACGGTAAACGAGGTCGTACACGAGCGTTTCCTGTCGGATTACTTCGGCCGGAACCGGGGAGCGGCTTTCCTCGGCGCCCGCCGACCCTAGCGAAGTACAGTTTATCAATAGCTCCGTGCGGGCAGCCACTTTTGCCCAACTTTCAGGCGATGCATCCAGCGCTTCCAGTGACGTGGGTCCGGCAGATAAACGAGTGTCATCTGCCAAGCGGCGAGCGCGATTCGACGTGCGGTTGAGGATGGCGACTGAAGCCGCTCCTGCATCGCATAGTGCTACGACCACAGCACGGGCGGCGCCGCCCGCGCCAGCAATCGCGACGTGCTTACCCCGCGGATCGAATGAGGCGTCGTCACGTAGCGCGCGGAGGAAACCCTCCGCGTCCGTGTTGTAGCCGAGTAGACGGCCATCGGCGTTGTGGATCGTATTGACGGCGCCGATCCGTTTCACGAGCGGATCAAGTTCGTCCAGCATTGGCATCACCGCCTCTTTGTGCGGGATCGTCACATTGGCACCGAGAACGGAAGGCGCACGGAGGCCAGTTACGCGCGTGGCGAGTCCGCTCCGTTCAGTAGCCCAGCGCTCGTAACGAAGGCCGAGGTCAAGCGCATCGATGGCCGCCTGTTGGAACGCTGGAGATGTCGACTGCTTGTCTGGCCCGGTGATCACTCCGAGGTACTGCATCTAGACTAGATCCAGTCGGCAGTTGTGATGGTCCGGCGGCTGACTACATCACCTGTGTGGGGAGTGTCCACACGCTCGAGTAGTAGTAGCGACGCCTCTTCGGCCGCTTCGGGGCAATGGTCCACGCCACGCGGCACGATGTAGACATCGCCTTCATTTAGCGTCACGTTGCCATCGCGCATCTTGATTGTGATTTCGCCGGACAGGACAAGGAACATCTCGTCCTGGTTCTGGTGATTGTGCCAGACGAACTCGCCCTTCACCTTCGCGAGCTTGAGATAGTACATATCGAGCTGAGCGATGATGCGCGGGTGCCAGTGATCGGCAAAGAGCTTTAGCTTTTCGCTGATGTTAGCTGGTTCCCTCATCCGTGGGCGTCCCGGATGTAAGTGTCGATGTAAGCCTGGAGAAGGATGGATGCTGCGGCCGCGTCACGAGTCGGTGCGCCCGCCTTTGCTCGGGAGACGCCCTTCTTCTTCGCAGGGCCTGATAGTGCGGCCTGACGCGTAGTGAGACGTTCGTCCTGGAGATGGATCGGGATGTTAATCCGAGACTCAAGAGCGGCTACGGCTTCTCGAACAACTTGCGCCTGCGGGCCTTCGGCGCCGGTAAGTGATAGCGGCAGGCCGATGACCAGTGCATCAGCTCGCTCTTCTGCCGCGACACGAACGATGGTCTCGACCGGATCGCCTGCCGCGTCGACAGTGCCAACAGGGATGGCGAGACCCAGCTTGTCATCGGCGGCCGCCACACCTATGCGTTTCTCTCCGAAGTCGATGCCGACGAGTCTCATGTCAGCCTCAGGCCAGCATCTCTCGCACGGCGTCATGCACCACGGCCAGAGCCTCATCCAGCTTCGAGACGTCTTTCCCGCCACCTTGTGCCATGTCGGGCCGGCCACCCGCGTTTCCGCCTGCCGCCGCGGCGACTCTCTTAAGCAGATTGCCCGCGTGAAGTCCGCGCTCAACGAGATCCTTCGACACGATCGCGACGAACATAGGCTTGTCATCGACGGCCGCGCCGATAACCGCCACGCCGGAGGAGAGCGATTTGCGAACGTTGTCCCCAGTCAGGCGAAGACCGTCGATGCTGGCCGCGTCGACACGTGTCGCAAGGACTTTCACACCATCAACCTGTGTGGCGTTGGCAAACAAGTCCTCCTTGCTGGCGCCAGAAGCCAGCGAGCGCTCCAGCTTCTCGATCTTCTTGCGTTGGGCGTCATTCTCAGCAATCAACGACTCCATCTTCTGACCGACTGCGTTGCGTTGAGCACCCAGCTTCGCGGCGAGGGCATCGATCATGCGGAGACTTTCACGGATGTAGGTCTCGGCGGCCTCCCCTGTCAAGGCCTCGATGCGGCGCATGCCGGAGCCGATGCTCGACTCGCCGGTGATGATGACGGCGCCGATCTCACCCGTGCGCTCGCAGTGAGTTCCGCCACAGAGTTCAGCGGAGAACCGCGGGACGACAGTATTCACCTCCACGACCCGGACGCGATCGCCGTACTTATCGCCGAAGAAGGCGAGAACGCCGTCAGCCATCGCCTCATCGAACGTTGTCTCCTTCGTGTGCACGGCGATATCCTGGCGGACCTTGTCGTTAACCAGCGATTCGACTTCCGCCAGCTGTTCGGGAGTTATCGATTTCGAGTAGGTGATATCGAATCGCAAGCGGTCCGGGGCGACAAGCGAGCCAGCCTGCCGGACGTCGTTGCCTAACACCTGGCGCAACGCAGCGTGGAGAAGGTGTGTGGCGGTGTGGTTGCGCTTCGTCGATGCGCGGTAATTGGCCTCTACGCTTGCGGTGACCATGTCTCCAACAGTAATCGTTCCTTCAGCGACGCGGCCGCGGTGCACGATCAGACGTTCAGCCACTCGCTGCGTGTCCTGTACTTGGATCCTGCCGTTGGGGCCGATGATCTCACCGCGATCGCCGACCTGTCCTCCACCCTCCGGGTAGAAGGGCGTGGCGGCCAGGAATACTTCGACGTCCTGGCCTGCTGAGACTGTTCCAGGCAAGGATTCGCCGGAGTTGGCCAGCGCCAGGACTTCGGACGATCTCTCGGTCTCTCCGTAGCCCGTGAAAAGCGTGGCATCAGATACTAGCGAGGCATAGAACGCCTCTGAGGCGACGTGCTCCGCACTGCCGACTGCGGCGCGGCCACGTTCACGCTGGCGCTTCATCTCAATTTCGAAGCCTTCGAGATCGACTGTATAACCGTGCTGCTCAGCGATGTCGCGCGTCAGATCTACCGGAAAACCGTAGGTGTCGTGGAGAAGAAACGCCTCCGCGCCAAGTATCTGCCTTTCCTTAGTGGTCGAAATGATCTCCTCTAGGCGGTCGAGACCGCGGTGCAGTGTCTGGTCAAACCGTTGTTCTTCCGGCCCGATTATTTCGGCGATGAAGGTTCGCTGGCGTTCCAACTCCGGGTATGAGTCCCTCATGGCATCGACAACGGTATCGGCGAGTGTCGCCATGAACGGCTCCTCGATGCCCAGGTGGCGGCGGCCGAAGTAGACGGCGCGCCGCAGCATGCGCCGGCAGGCGTAGCCGCGTTCTTCGTTCGAAGGAACGACCGGCGTCCGTTCATCGCCGACGAGGAACGTGACGGCGCGCGCGTGCTCGGCGACGATGCGCATCACGCGGTCGGCCGCTGCGTCCGCGCCGTACTTCCTGCCGGACAGCTCTTCGATTCGCGTAATCATTGGCCGGAAGACATCGGTGTCGTAGACCGAGGGCACCGTGCTTTTGTCCCAACCCTTGCTGTTGTGCAACAGGACCGTCATGACGCGCTCGAAGCCGGAGCCTGTGTCGATATTCTTCTCCGGCAGCGGCTCACGCTTTTCGCCGTCGCAGTAGTAGGTCATGAACACGAGATTCCAGATCTCAACGAAGCGATCGTGGCCATGTGATGGGTGGCAGTCCGGCCCGCAGCCGAACTGCTCTCCATAGTCGTAGTGGATCTCGCTGTCCGGGCCACATGGGCCGATGTCGCCGGAGAACCAGTAGTTTTCGCCTTCGCCATAGCGCATGATGCGGGAAGGCGGATAGCCCTGCTCCTCCCACAACGCAAAGGCTTCGTCGTCATCTTCGAAGACGGCGGGCCACAGGCGATCCTGGGGCAGACCCAGTTCCTTCGTCAGGAACTCGTGCGCCCAGGGGATGATCTCCGCCTTGAAATAGTCTCCGATACTGAAGTTGCCAAGCATCTCGAAAAACGTGAGGTGGGAGGTGTCACCAACGCTCTCGATATCTGTAGTTCGGAAGCACTTCTGGACGGAGACCATTCGCTTGGAGGGTGGTTCTGCCTGACCGGTGAAGTACGGCTTGAACGGGACCATGCCCGCGCTCGTGAACAGCAGCGTCGGGTCGCCTGGCGGGACAATCGGTGCACTGGGCATCCGCCTGTGACCCTTCGCCTCGAAGTAGCGCTGGAACCTTTCGCGTAACTCGTGGGGTGTCCTTGGTGCAGCCATTACACAAATTATATAGAGGCATGTACCTACACCCCACCATCAGCACGTTGACGAGCAGCGGCACCTTGTCTACTCTCACGCCATGCTCGAGGTATCGACCCCTTCACTTCGTGTCAGCCTGATACTGGCATGCGCGATTGCGGCCGGGGCGCTAAGTCTAGCATCCGGGCCGCCAGCACATGCGACCGAGGTGCAATTGGATACTTACAACGCCGGCAATGCGAGTGAAGTCAGCGTGGTAGGACAGGTGCTTGAAGACGGGCAGCCGTACCTGATCACCGTGCAAGGGTCATTCAGTTTCTGGTTCGCCTCAGACTGGCAGACGTTCGGTCCCTGCGACGGTGGTGTGCCCCCGGCGATGCCCGTCTTCCCATCGCCGGGCACCCAGAACGGCCCGGTGTCTCACGACGCCGCCTGGTATTTCGGCGGCCCGGACGGCCTCTCCGATTGCGACGATCCGCTACCCGATCCGTCCGATCCGCTGGGAATCAGCCTAGACGGGGGGAACAACTGGGATGACCTGGAAGTGGATGATGTCGGCGGAGCCCCCGACCCGAACCACGCCTATCATCTGACAGTCATCGGTCAGGGGGCTCCGGTGGTCTTCGGTCTGCTGGATGAGAAGACCGTGGATAACTATGGCATCTTCAAATTCACGATTGAGCCAGCGGTTATCTGGGCGGACCTTGATTGCTCCGGTCAGGTGGAACTCGCCGGCGACACATTGAAGGGGCTATGGGAACTCGCCGGGATAGGTCTGACGGCGGCAGGAAACTCCTGTCATTCACTCGACGATACGATCTTCACACAGGAGTATGGGGAACTAACCTGGGGCAATCTGGACTGTGACGGCACAGTGGACGCCAATGACATCATTCTCATTGTCAAACAAGAGGCCGGCCTCGTGGCGGAGGTACACGACGAGTGCCCGATTATTGCAGAGACGGTCCCACTCTCAGACGTATAGCTCAGTTGACGCCTTCCGGCATCACCTTTAACATTTCCTGTGTTACCGCGTCAGGAATTGCGACGCTGAACAAGAGAGCCGCCTGATTGGACGCCAGCGAACCCCCTGATACGCCTCCAGAACCCCTACATACCCTTCTGCCGCCGATGAATGACGCCTGCGGCGTGCCTGTGCGCCCGTAGCGAGCGCCCCAATGACAGACTCACTAGCCGACAAACGTTACGCCCCTGCAAACGCCATCTTTGTGGACAAGGTCACTGCCTACATCGACCCGGGCGTAGAGATAGGCGAAGGGACAATAATTGAGCCGAACACTACGATCCGAGGCCGCTCTCGCATTGGCGCCAACTGCCGCATCGGGCCGAACTCTGTGCTGCAAAACGCGACTCTAGGCGATCGCTGCACCGTCTTCGCATCAGTCATCGACGAATCGACCTTACAAGACGACGTGCAGGTCGGACCATTCTGCCACGTACGTGGCGGCTCACTTCTGGAGACTGGAGTAAGGCTCGGAACAGGCGCGGAAGTTAACCGTTCACGCCTCGGCAAGGGCACGAAATCGAATCACTTCAGCTACCTGGGAGACGCCGAGGTCGGCGCCAACGTAAACATCGGCGCAGGCGCCGTGACCTGCAACTACGACGGGAAGAACAAGAACAAGACAGTCATCGAGGATGGCGCATTCATAGGGAGCGACTCGATGCTCGTGGCGCCTGTCCGCATTGGCAAGAAGGCGGCGACGGGCGCAGGATCGGTTGTCACGAAGGACGTCGAGGACGGCGCTAAAGTCGCCGGCGTCCCGGCCAGACGGGTGAGAAGGCGTGAGTAGCGACACGGTCATCGCCATCGTGGTGCTTGCAGCAGGCCTGATGATGCTGCTCATACTCAGCGCAGGGGAAGCAGGCGTCATTTCAGGAGTCCGCGAACGAGTCCTCCGCGAGCCAGAGGAATCCCGGGCGAAGGCTTTGCAACGCTTCTATAAGGAAAGGCAGCACACGCTATCCACGCTGGCGTTGGCGCGAAACCTCGCCGCTGTGGCCGTCACGGGGGTAGCGGTCTACCTGGCGTTGCGGGAGACGACCGATGAATGGCCCGCACTCGCAGCCACGGTTGTAGTGATATCGATTGTTTTCGTCCTATTGCCGGGTCTGGCGCGATCGTTGGTGGCACGGAACCCTCATGCATGGAGGCGGTTGTTAAGGCCTGTCGTCACGGCTGTGCGCATAGTTTTTGGCGTCCCGGTGCGGTTGTTAGAGGCGCCGATGGAGGTGATCCACACACTCCAGCGGTATCCCTCGCGCATCGAGCCAGAGGAGCTGATGTTGCTCACAACCGAGGTGGAGGACGCGACAGCCGCGCTGCCAGAAACCGAACGGGAGATGATCCGTGGCGTTATGGACCTGGAGACGACAACCGTCCGCGAGGTAATGGTGCCACGGCCGGACACCGTTGCTGTTGATGTCGAGGACGGGCTCGATGCGTTGTTGCAGGCCATGATTCAGCGCGGGTTCAGCCGAATTCCGGTGTATGAAGAGGACATCGACCATATCCTGGGGGTGGCGCACGCACGGGACCTCATGCGCTACATGGTGAACGGAACCCGCCAGCCTGCGGTCAATGATGTGCTCCGTCCCGCGTACGTCGTACCTGAAAGCAAGAAGGTGCAAGAGCTCCTAACCGAGATGAAGCAGCGGCATATCTCGATCGCCATTGTTGTAGACGAATACGGCGGAGTCGCAGGCTTGGCCACGATCGAGGACTTGATAGAGGAGATCGTGGGTGAGATCCGGGACGAATTTGATATTGAAGAAGAGCCCATCCAGAAGATCGCCCCGAACGAGGTCATAGTCGATGGCTCCTTCTCGATTGATGAACTGAACGAGCTGTTCGGGATGGACGTACAAAAAGAGGACTTCGACAGCGTGGGCGGGTTCATCGTGAACGAGCTGGGCCGGATGCCCAGCGTCGGCGACACGGTCAGCATCAATGGCGTTAGCATGAAGGTACTGAGCGTGACGGGACGACGCGTGAAGAAGGTCCGGGTGGTGAAGAACCCCAACCACGAATCAGCCTCTACTGCTGGAAAGTGATTACATGACCAAGAAGATCAAGCGGATCAACCCGGCCGAGATTCATCCGCCTACCGGGTACTCCCACGTCGTCACCGCGAAGGGTCGGCTCGCTTACATCTCCGGGCAGGTTGCATTCGACCAGGCCGGGAAACTTGTCGGTGAAGGAGACATCGGTGCCCAGACTCGACAGGTGTTCGAAAACCTGAAGGCTACGCTGGAAGAGCTTGGAACAGACTTTCAATCCGTCTTGAAGCTCAACTACTACGCCGTCGATGAATCCGGTCTGCAGGAGATCCGAAAGATACGCTCTGAATACCTGGGAGACAGGCCACCGGCCTCGACCTTCGTCTTTGTGAAGGCTCTGGTGCGGCCTGAGTTGTTGATAGAGATCGAGGCTGTCGTCGCGCTACCTGATTGATACGAAGACGGGTGCCAGTTTCCGGGTTGTCAACGAGTGGACCCGTGCTATCATCCACGCCTGATATGTCCGGCAAAACGAAAACTCCTGCGGCAGTTGACCCAAACGAAGTTAAGTTCTGGGTGGCCTTCAGCCTGATCCCGGGCGTGGGCACGCAGCGTGTTCGGTCACTCGTCGCCCGCTTCGGAACTTTGGCAGTGGCCTGGAGCGCCGCTCGCACGGAGTTGCGAGAAGCGGGGCTTGACTCCCGTACTGTGAGACAGATCGCTGAAGAGCGCACGAACCTCGACCCAGACAGCGAATGGGAGAGACTTCAGCAAGCAAAGGTGCAAGCCCTAATCTGGGACGACCCCGCCTACCCTCCACGGCTGCGGGAGATTCCTGATCCACCGCCGGTTCTCTACTTGAAGGGCGAATTGTCGCCCCAGGACGATCTCTCGCTTGCCGTCGTCGGCACTCGCCGTCCGACACCATATGGCCGGCAAGTGGCGGAGGAGATGTCGTACAAACTGGCGGCGGGACGGATTACCGTCGTCAGCGGGCTGGCCCGGGGTGTTGACGGCATCGCGCACCGTGCGGCTTTGCAGGCGGGCGGACGGACGATCGCGGTGATGGCTTGCGGGTTGGACATGGTTTACCCACCGGAGCACAAGAAGCTGGCACTAGAGATTGCCGAACGCGGTGCCCTTCTGAGCGAGCAGCCTCTTGGTGTGCAGCCCCGCGGCGACTTCTTCCCGCGGCGGAACCGCATACTTTCAGGGATGAGCCTGGGTGTGCTCGTGATCGAAGGAGATGAGAAGAGCGGGGCTTTGATAACCGCCAATATGGCGAACGACCAGGGCCGCGAGGTGTTTTGCGTGCCAGGCAGTATCTTCTCCACTCAGAGCCGGGGCACGAACCTCAAGATCCAGCGGGGTGAGGCCAAGCTGGTACTTAACGTAGATGACGTGCTGGAGGAGTTGAACCTGAGAACGGCGCCCGAGCAGATAGCAATGATCGAACTCTCACCGGCTACAGATACGGAAGCGGCACTTCTGCGTCATATATCGAGAGAGCCTGTGCATATCGACGAGGTTTGTAGAGACAGCGGCTTACCGGTGTCGACGGTAAGCAGCCTCCTCGCCATGATGGAACTGAAGGGCCTGGTGAAGGAAATGGGGGCGAAATCCTACGTGATCGCCCGCGAGGCAGCGGCTGCTTATGGATCCGCCGAATCGTAACTATAGATAGAGGAACCATTGCCGAAGAAGACAATAAAGAAGACAACCAGGGGCTCCGGAAAGAGCCTCGTTATAGTTGAGTCGCCGGCCAAGGCGCGGACGATCTCCCGCATCCTGGGATCCAAGTACGACGTGCTCCCATCGGTGGGACATATCCGCGATTTGCCGAAGGCGAAGCTCGGGATTGACGTGGAAGAAGGCTTTCGGCCTCAGTACGTGATCCCGCGCGACAAATCTAAGACTGTCACGCAAATCAAGGCGGCCGCAAAGAAGGCCGGTGAAGTCTACCTCGCGACAGACCCTGATCGAGAGGGCGAAGCCATCGCCTGGCATCTGACCGAAGCCGCGAACCTCAGCCAGTTGCCGCACCACCGTGTGGTCTTCCACGAGATCACTCCGGAGGCCGTGCATGCCGCGTTCGACCACCCGCGTGATATCGACATGAAACTGGTCGATGCGCAGCAGGCGCGCCGAGTTGTGGACCGTATCGTTGGCTACCGGCTCAGCCCATTCCTGTGGAAGAAAGTGCGCCGTGGCCTTTCCGCGGGTCGAGTTCAGTCCGTCGCCGTCAGGCTCGTGGTCGAAAGAGAACGGGAGATCCGTGCCTTCGTGCCGCAGGAGTACTGGACGATCGAGGCACTGCTCGAGAAGCAGAATGAAACGCCGCAGTTCAAAGCAAAAGTGGCGGGGTACGCCGATCGTAAGGACAAGCTGGAGATAACGGGCGGCGAACAGTCTTCAAATATCGTTGCCGACCTGCAATCGGCGACTTACGAGGTAAGAAGCGTCGTCAAGAAGCAAACGACGAGACGGCCCGCTGCCCCGTTCATAACCAGCACGCTCCAGCAAGAAGCGTCCCGCCAGCTCGGGTACTCCGCAAAGCGAACAATGGCAGTAGCGCAGCAACTCTACGAAGGCATCCGCCTCGGCGGCGAGGGTGAAGTCGGTCTGATTACTTATATGAGAACGGACTCGACGAACGTGGCCGTGTCGGCCCAGGCAGAGGCACGCGAGTTCATCGAGCAGCGATTCGGGAAGGAGTTCCTCCCGAGTAGCCCGCGAGTCTACACGCGAAAGGTGAAGGGTGCGCAGGAAGCGCATGAAGCGATCCGGCCAACGTCCGTGCTGCGTGAGCCAGCGTCCGTCCGGCAGCACCTCAAGCCGGAACAGTTCCGGCTTTACCAGCTGATCTGGCAGCGGTTTCTTGCGAGCCAGATGGCGGATGCCGTGTTCGACGTCACGACGGTGGAGATCGAGGCGCGCGCCACGGACGAGGCATACCTGCTGCGGGCCACAAACACGCAGCTACAGTTCCCGGGCTTCCGGCAGGTCTACGTCGAAGGCCATGACGAAGGCGACGAAGAAGACGAAGGCAGCAATCCCCTGCCGCCATTGAGTGAGCAGGATTCACTGTTGCTTCAAGAGCTATTCCCTGAGCAGCACTTCACAGAACCGCCACCACGCTACACAGAGGCAAGCCTTGTCAGAGCTCTCGAGGAGAAGGGCATCGGCCGGCCGAGCACATACGCGCCAACCATGTCGACCATCCAGGATAGAGGTTACGTTGAGAAGGATGGGCGGGCACTAAAGCCCACCGATCTAGGCGAGGTTGTCAACGACCTGCTGGTTGAGCACTTCCCTGACTTCATCGACCTTGGCTTTACCGCCGAAATGGAAGACGAACTGGACGATGTCGCCAATGGCGACCGCGAATGGCAGCCGGTAGTCCGCGAGGTGTATGACCCGCTCGAGGCTGCATTAAAAATCGCGAACGTCGAAGCGCCCAAGCAGGTAGAAGAGACCGATGAGCTCTGCCCGGAGTGCAATTCTCCGATGGTTATTCGTTGGGGACGGCGCGGGAAGTTCCTGGCGTGCACTCGGTTCCCGGAGTGCCGTGGAACCAAGTCTCTGGACGGTGAGGAGCAAGAGCAACCGCAGATGACCGATGAGCCGTGCCCAGAGTGCGGCGCTAACCTGGTGATCCGCTCCGGCCGCTTCGGGAAGTTTTTGGCCTGCAGCCGCTACCCCGAGTGCAAGGGACGAAAGCCACTGGTCAACACCCTCAATGTTAAATGCCCCAAGGATGGCGGTGACATCGCGGAACGTCGGACAAAACGAGGACGCATCTTCTACGGATGCACCAACTATCCGGCGTGTGACTTCACGTCATGGTCGCGTCCGCTGGAGATGCCATGCCCGAACTGCGGCGGTTTAGTCGTGGCAGACAAAGACAGCATGGCGAAGTGCACGAACTGCGAATGGAAGGGCGCACAGCCTGCGATAGCCGCACCGGAGCCGGCGACAATCAGCTAGTCGGTTAATCCACAGACCATCCACACGTTATCCACAATGTGATGGAAGAACTCCTTGAGGCCTATTTCCGCTACCTGGTCGCGGAAAAGAACCTATCACCGTTCACGTTGCGCAACTATCGGGCCGACCTGCTGCACTTCGAGGCGTACCTGCAGGAGGAAGGCTCTGACATGATGACCGCGGACCGGTTCAGTGCGCGGCGATACCTGGCAGCGATGAAAGAGCGCGGAGTGGCCACGGCAAGCCTCACTCGCAAGGTCAGTACCATTCGCAGCTTCTACAAGTTCCTCGTGCGTGAAAACAAGCTCGAATCCAGCCCGCTCACCGGTCTCGTCGCGCCCAAACGCGAGCGGCGCCTACCGACAGTCCTGTCCGGGGACGACCTGTCGATGATCATCGAATCGGCTGATGAAACAACCCCGCGCGCCCTGCGGAACCGGGCGATCCTGGAGCTGATGTACGCCTCCGGCGTCCGTCTGAGCGAGGTCGTGGGCCTCGATCTGCGGCACCTCGGCCTGGAGGAGCGCACTTTGTTGGTCCGCGGCAAGGGAAACAAAGAGCGCATGGTGATCATCGGCGGGCAGGCAGAGAAGGCGGTCCGGCGATACCTCTCGAAGGGACGCCCGCGCCTCGCTACCGGCGCGGAAGCCGCGCTGTTCGTCAACCGGGACGGCAACCGCCTCTCCGGCCGCTCGATCGAGAAAATCGTCCGGCAGCATGCCCTGAAGGCCGGACTGGATGAGCGAGTCTGGCCGCACCTCCTGCGCCACTCCTTCGCCACTCACCTGCTCGACGGTGGTGCAGAATTGCGCGTGGTACAGGAATTGCTTGGTCACGCCAGCGCGCAGACTACTCAGATTTACACACACGTCACGGAGGAGCGCCAGCGAGACAAACTGGAAGCCGCCCGCCGGGCGCTGGCAGACGCGACGCGGCGGAACCTGGAGGCGCGTGCAGCGAAGAGATCCCGAAAACCTGTAACCTAGTCGTATGCGAATCCTGCTCGTAAACGGCCCCAACCTCAACATGCTCGGCAGCCGTCAGCCGGAGATTTATGGCTCGATGACGCTGCGGGACATCGTCGACCGTGTGACGGCGAGAGCTAAGGAGCTGGGCGCTGAGATCGTGCCATTCCAGGCGAACGGAGAGGGTGCGATCGTCGATTTCCTGCAGGCGAATGGGCCTGGTGCGGACGGGATCCTGATCAACGCCGGCGCCCTCACTCACTACGGGCTCTCTTTGCGCGACGCTTTCGAGTCGATCCAGAAGCCGTTCGTTGAAGTGCACATTTCCAACATCCACGCCCGTGAGGAGTTCCGGCATCACTCGGTGTTGGCCGATATCGCAGTGTCTCAGGTGGCCGGTCTCGGGTGGCGCGGATACATCACCGCTTTAGAGTCGCTGGTGGGCATTTTGAAGGACCGCAAATGAATAACCGCGTCTCGAAGCTCCGCGCGAGGATGGCAGAGCATGAGCTCGATGCATTTCTGGTGGGCTGCGTAGCGGAGGACATCTTTCGTATCATCGGCGCGAACCGACGCTATATCTCCGGCTTCACGGGTTCGACGGGCTGGGTTCTGGTCACGGAGAACCAGCAGTTCATCTGCGTGGACTTCCGCTACTTCGAGCAGGCCGAGAAGGAATGCCCCGGCTTCACGATGTACCCGACTGTTGGTGGCATCGACCGCTGGCTTCCCACCTTGATAGGAGAGTCTTCACTGGCCGGGAAGAGGATCGGCTTCGAAAGCGGAGACATGTCAGTGACCTCGTTGAATACCATCCAAAAGGCGATCGGCGAAATGCCGGAATCCGACCGGCCGAAGATGCTCACTGCTCCCAACCTGATCTCAGATCTGCGGGCGATCAAGGAGCCTCGCGAAATCGAAACGCTGCAGCAGGCGGTCGATTGCGGCGACGCTGCGATGGCGCACGTCGCCGAGCGGTTGGAGCCGGGCTGGACTGAGAAGCAGGTGGCCTGGGAGATAGAGAAGCACGCCCGCGAGCACGGGGCGGAGTTCATGTCCTTCCCGACGATCGTGGCGGCTGGCCCACACGGCGCCATGCCCCACGCCCAGCCAACCGACTACGCAATCCAGGCAGGCGAACCTGTCGTAATCGACATGGGAGTCATCGTGGATGGATATTGCTCCGATCTCACCCGCACCATCGTCTGCGGCGGCGGCCCGGGCAGCGACAAGTTCCGGCAGGTTTACGACATCGTCCTCACCGCACAACGAACGGCCGAGGAGTTGCTGCGCACCAGCATGGGTGGCGAGGAGTGCCACATGCTCGCCCACAACGTCATCGCGGAAGCTGGATACGGCGAGAACTTTGGGCACGGGCTCGGTCATGGCGTCGGCCTGCAGGTACACGAGGCGCCGTCCCTGGCTCGCACATCGAAGAGCGTGATGGAAGACGGGATGATCGTGACGGTGGAACCGGGCATCTACCTGACGGGCGAGTTTGGAGTGCGTATCGAGGACCAGTGCGTGTTCGAGAACGGCAAACTCCGCATCATGTCCCGCGCTGCAAAGTAGTCCGAGCCGCAGATTCACGCAGATTTCTCGCAACAGCTTCGCGTCGGTTCGACATGCTGACCTCTCAACCAGTACCCTTATCGGAGCCCACCAAACCACAGAGCGAGGACTACATGATCGAGACCGGAGACCTCAAGAAGGGGTCCACAATCGAAATCGACGGCAACCTCTACACTGTGATCGAAGTCGATCACCTGAAGATCGGCCGCGGCAGCGCGCAGGTGCGGATGAAGCTCCGAGACGTGCGCGCCGGACACATCATCGATAAGTCCGTGCAAGCAGGGACTCGGTTTACGCGAGCGCGCGTCGAGCGTTCCCCGGCGCAGTACCTCTACCCCGAAGGCAACTTCTACTACTTCATGAACACTGAGACTTACGACCAATTCCCGGTGACCAAAGCCCTGCTCGACGACGCCGTGAACTACCTGAAAGAGAACGGTGAGTGCAATCTGTTGATGTACGGCGATGAGGTGATAGGAATCGAGCTGCCGGCTGCGGTGGCGTTGGCGGTGACGCAAACGGACCCTGGAGAACGCGGAAACACAGCGCAGGGCGGCACGAAGCCGGCCATGCTTGAAACAGGTCTGGTCGTGCAGGTGCCACTCTTCATCAATACCGGCGACGTTCTGCGGATCGATACGCGCTCGGGCGCATACCTGGGCCGCGACTAACCGTCAATCGACGAAGACGCGAGAGATTGTCGAAAACGTCGTCGCGTAGACGTCCCGGTTCCAGCCGAAAGCGGGAAAGACAACGCACTGCAGCGGGCTGTTGATGGCCACACGTGCTTTCTCTTCGCCTAACTCGATGTCGAGAACGACGACTTGCTCCGTGCCGCGCTCGTGGTCAAAGTCGTAGGACACTAGCTCGCCGGTGTCGGGGAAGACGATCATGTGGCCTGCCTGGTCCTGCTCCCGCTGCCAGATCTGCCCGTGATCGCCCGGAGCACCGAAGCGCCACGCCGTAATGATGCCGTTGCCGCTGTCATAGCCGACCGCGATTCGCCGATTTCCGTCAATCGCGGGCGGGTTCGCGATGATGCCGCCCCGCTTGCCACAGATCTCGAGGTACTCGGGCTCAGGGCGCTCAGCATCGAGCGGGATGCGGATGAGGTGCAGCGGCGAATGAGACGTTCCCTTTCCGCGAAACGAGGGGCCGAAGTTGTTGGTGCCTTCACCGTTGTCAAGGAACCAGGCTGAACCTGCTTCGATCACAGCATCCCAGCCAAACGTCTGCCCATCGAAACGCAGATATGGCGTCATCCATGAATCGTCCAGCGTGAGCGACGAGCCGTCCCAACGCAGCCGCATTGCATGGCGCTCACCGATGACGTACACGCGTGGCGTCCCGTCAGGCGAGACATCCGCCGAGAGCCGGGCGATTGATCCTTCGGGTAGTTCGTAGCGATGAACAATCTCCAGTCGCTCCGGTTCCAGCACGCAGAGCTCTGAGCCGCCAATATCCGGTGGGAGCGCGTGTATCCCGGTGCCGCCTGCGAAGTCCTTCATTACTAATTGACCATCAGGCAGAATCACGAAGGAGTTGTACGGCCGATTCCGCGGCAGCTCTCGTGATGCGATCGGTTGGCAATCCGGATCGAGGCGATGGCACCAGCGCCCGCAGACCACGTACAGCGAGCCGTTCGTGTGCGCGGCGATTCCTCCCGGCCAGTAAGGACCAGCGTTCATGTCAGGCGAGCGGTGGATAGTCGCCAGAGATTCCGGGTGAACGCGTTCCACCCAGCCGGTCGTCTGGCGAGTCGGCGGGGAGCCGCTGGTGCCCTGCACGTAAACCTCGCTCTCAGCCCGGAGGATAGTCATACAGGACATCATCAACATGCGGCTGGTGACGCCGAGCTTCTCGCCTGGCTGTAGTGCTAAGCCTCCGCCGAGCGGGGGCTGCTGTTTTCGGCGCGGGCCACCGTCCTCTCCCGGCCAGCCGCCTGGCCAATAGCCCGCTAGTGCAGTGTCATTCGGCAGTTAGCGTCCCCTGCATTTGTCCTGGGTGTATCTCGCAGCGGAAGAAATACTCTCCTGCATCTAGAGTAATCGTGAACTCGCCAACTGTTCCGCCGGGCATCTGGCCGGTCTCGCCGCCGTCGACGGCATCCGTAAAGTCCTCATCGAGGTACAGGTTGAAAGTGTGCGCCGCATCACCGGTATTGGCTATCGCGAAAGTGAGCGGTACGCCAGCCGCTGCGGTTACGTCGGTGGGCGAGAAGGAGAAGTCAGCTGCGTCAACTTCGACAAAGGTGGCGCCGCCGCCATCACCGCCCTGGGTAGCCGTCGCCGGAGCTGCAGACCGCGTGCCGGTAGCTGCCTGGGTTGGGGCACCGCCACCATCGTCATCGTCATCACCGCCGCCACACGCCGTGACACCGACCGCTATCAGCAGGCACAGAAGCGCTCCACTGGTAAGAACGATTCGCATGTTTCCTCCTCTAAGTCCGAATCTAACGTTCCCCGGATATCACGTTCAGAAACGCACCGAGAGCAGCGTTGAACACCTCAGGTCGTTCCCATTGACTCTGGTGCGCAGCCTCCGGGATTCTGCTCAACCTGGCGTTCGGTATGTTCTTCGCGAGACTCTTTGCGCCCTCAACAAGGAACCCTGTGTCGAGTTCACCGTATATGACCAACGTGGGTGCTTTGATACCGGCAGATCGCGCGCCGTTTGTTCCCTGCCAGGTAGTCAACCCATTCCAGGACCCAATGAACGAGTCCACTGACATCTTCGCCATGCGGGCCTTCATCTCTTCGCTGCGCTCAACCGGCATGTGCGGCGGAGGCGGGAACGGCGATTCAAGCTTCGACAGCGCCTCCATGCCCTGCTCCTCGGCGACTTTGTTGCGGTAGTCACGCCAGACCTGCAGCGGACCATTCGACCCGGCAACAGAAAAGTCGTCCGTCGTCGAAAAGAGCGTCAGCGAAAGCAGCCGTTCGGGGCTCCGCAGTGCGATCTCCTGGACAACCGCGCCGCCCATAGAGTGCCCGAGCAGGTGGTAGTGCGAGAAGCCAATCTCATCGACGAACGCTTCCACATCCGCTGCGAATTGATCGATGCTGTAGCAGGAACGGTCAGTCGGAGCTTCGGAACCGCCGTGGCCGCGGAGGTCGATAATCAGGATGCGATAGGACGGCGAGAACGCCGGGAGCTGGAGGCGGAAGTCCGTGATGTCGCCTGTGTAGCCGTGAATCAGCACCAGCGGCGGCCCCGATTCACCATGCAGTTCGTAGTTGAGGCGTACTCCGTTGATGGTCACGTCTGGCATCGATCACTCCTTCGCTTCATTGGCGACATTGTACTTCGTAAATGTGGACCAGCTCTTCGGAGCCTTGCCGATCGGCTTCCAACGTGGCGACTATGGCGAGTTGATTCGGGCGCATCCAGGCGCCAGGGTTACCGGGATGTCTGCCACAAATGACAGGAGAAGGGCCACATCGCGAGCGTCTATCACGCCGTCACAGTTGACGTCGCCTTTGGCGGCACTGAAGCCGCGTATCGCCAGTACCTCATCGCTGCCGTATTCGGATATCAGGAGATCGCCAGTCACCGAGTCAAAGGCCGCGCCAAGAGGCCCGTTGAGTCCTCTTGCAAAGTCTACTTCGGTAAGCGGAATCGGATCGCCGTTAGAATCTATTTCGTACAGGTGGATGGCGTCGCCGTCGTAGTTGTTGATTAGCACGCTATAGTCTTCCAGGCCCGGCATTCCCCTGGGAACGAACACAAAGCCATCGGAGCCCTCGCGGACCGTCTCCAGGTGATCAGCGGAAATGACGTCGTAGGTCCCGTTGTTATCCGGGGTCAGTCCGAGTTCCCACCAGGCGCCGTCCTCGTAGGAGGTCATCTTTAGCTTGCCCGCGCCGGGGAATCCCGGGGGCACGAAGTTCAGGCCACCCGGCGCTTCCGCTACACCGAAACCATCCAGGTTTACGACACGGTCGGTCGTTGTGCTGCCCGGCTTGATCTCTCCGATTTCGGCGGTGCTCGGTTGGTAACGTGAATAGAAAAGCACGTCGCCCGGGCCGTAGACCAGACCCCCGTCGATATAGGGGCTCTGCGCGAACAGCTCAGCGGTTCCCGAGAACCCGACGATATGCCCCTCGGTGTTCCGAGACACCATGACTGAATAGATTGCCGCATTGGCATCACCAGCATCGCCTCCGATGAGGATCGTGCTGGAGTCGGCAGTCAGGAATGTGATTCCGCCAAGGTCCGGCGGGACGCCAGGCGGACTGCCCAGATTAATAAGCTCGAACGGCGGATCAACTTCCTCTCCAGGGAGTACACCTCCCTGGCTCACGCCACCACCAACGAGTACAAGGGCGCCAACGACGACGAGACCGCAAGCTCGCAGAATCCACCCAATAAAACGCACGGGACACCTCCACTGAATGGAAACTCAGATCAGCGGCGCTAACTCTACCACCTGAGGCCTTTCGTGAATGTTTTCACTTGAACGTGCCTCCACGCCTGCCTACAATCGCGGTGGAGGTCTGCCTTTGTTCGGTACCGGCATCGCCAAGGGGCTCTCGGTAACACTGCGTTACCTGTTTCGCAAGCCCTTCACCACACAGTTTCCGGAAGAGATCCGGCCGGTACCGGTCAACGCGCGCACGAACCTGCTCTGGTTCGAGGAACGCTGCACGGGCTGCTCCACCTGCGCGCAGGCCTGTCCAGACGGCTGCATCCTGGTCCAGACTTCGCCGCGAGAAGACGGAGCGCTCAACATCGACCGCTACGAGATCGATTTCCGGCTGTGCATGTACTGCGCCCTTTGCGTTGAGGCCTGCCCATACGAGGCGATCCAGGCCGGCGGCCCGCTCGACGACGCGGCCTACGTCTGGGAGCACCTCTACCGCGACAAGCACGCGCTAACTGCAATGGCGCAGACCCATTTGAAGAAGCACGACTACACCTATCCCAATGGCAAGAAGGCGCCGCGTGAGTTCGAGATACCGCTGCACACGGGCAAGCCCGTCGAACGGGACCGGGTCCGCTAAGTGGCGAAGTTCACGCTGAACGGCACTGAACTGGAAGTCCCGGACGGGACGCAGCTAGTCGAAGCGATCAAAGACAGCGGCGAGTTCATCTCCAACCTCTGTTATGTCGACGGCCTGCCGCCATATGCCGGCTGCCGAACATGCATCGTGGAGATCGATGGGATCCGCGGCTTCCAACTGTCATGCACGACCAAGGTCAGCGAAGGCATGACCGTCCGAACACAAACACCGGAACTCCGTTCGACTCGGCAGGCGGTTCTCTCGCTAATCCTCTCGTACCACTCCGACCGCTGCCTCACCTGCCACCGAATCGTCAAGTGCAAGCCGGGCGACACCTGCCTGCGCGATGACACCGTCACGCACCGCTGCCTGACCTGCTCAAAGAACTATCGCTGCGAACTTCAGACGACCTGCGAGATGCTGGAGATGGCGGGCTACGAGCCTTGGGACGGCGATAACCGCACGTACTACAACATCGCGCAGCCACCGGCGGACCAGAAGAACCCCTTCCTCGAGTTCGATCCGCAGATGTGCATCATTTGCACTCGCTGCGTCCGCGCCTGCGATGAGATCCGTCACACCGGCGCGATCACCCTGGCAGGGCGTGGGTTCAGCACGCGGATCGCCTTCGGCGACGGCGGCGACGTGCACGATTCGAACTGCGACTTCTGCGGCGCCTGCATCGACGTCTGCCCGACAGCCACACTCATGGAGCACCCAAACAAATGGAGCGCTACGCAAACCGAACGCTGGACGCCTACCACGTGTATGCAGTGCTCCGTCGGTTGTTCGATTCACCTTGGCACGAAGCGCGGCAAAGGAGTGATCGTGAAGCCGGACACCCACGCAAACCCGGTTAGCCAGGATCAGCTCTGTGTTCGCGGCCGGTTCCACTATGACGCTGTGAAGCCGGCGCAGCGCTTGAGCAAACCGATGATCAGGCGTAACGGCGGACTGGACGCCTCCGACTGGGATGAGGTGATGGAGTTCGCAGTTGCGAACCTGGCCCGCATTCGCGAGGAGCATGGACCGGACGCTATCGGGTTCCTGGCCTCCCCGATGGCGACGAACGAAGAGAACTACCTGCTGGGAAAGATCGCCCGCGCGATCGTCGGCACCAACAACATCGATTCGAGCGCCGGGCCGGTGGCGCGATCTGTCACGTCAGCCTTGAACGCCACTTTCGGAAGCGAGGTACTTCCGGCCGACGGAACACGCGTTGCGAAGTCAAAGACGCTGATGGTCGTGGCAGATGACCTTGAATCGAGCCACAACATTTACTCACTACGCGCGAAGGACGCCGTTGTCTACGGCAAGGCCCGTCTCGTCGTCGTGAGCTCGCTCTGGGGTGAACTGAACGACTTCGCGGAGGTCTTCGTGCAACCGAAGCCCGGCGACGAGGCTGCTGTGGTAGCCGCGCTGTCGGAAGCCGTCGCCGGCGGCGATGCATCGACTGGACGCAAGTTGCTTGCGAACGCGCAACAATTCGACCATGCGTTGGAAGTGCTGAAGGCAGCCGCGACCGCTGACGGCGCTCCATTCACCGCGATCGTAGCCCTATCCAACTTCGGTCCGGCATCGGCTGGCTCAGTCGTCGGCTCCCTGGCCAACATATCGATATCGCTCGCCGGAGCAGAAGCCGCGCAATCGCTGCTCGTGCTTCCGCAGGAGGCGAATGTATGGGGAATGCGTGACGTTGGCGGTACACCTGAGAAACTGCCCGGGCATCGTTCCACGGACGACGCTGGTCGAGTTGAGTTGCGGCGACTGTGGGGCGCGGAGATCGCATCCACGCCAGGCAAGACTGTCGAGCAGATGCTGAACGGCGGCGTGAAAGCACTTGTCGTTTTGAACGACAACCCTCCAATGCTCATGTCGTCGGCAAAGCTGGAGAGTGTGCAGTTCATCTCTGTCATCGATTCGGTCGAGACTGACACCGTGAAGGCCGCTCACGCAGTCTTCCCGGAAACTGGCGTGTGGGCAAAGGATGGCACAAGCGTAAGCGCTGATCGCCAAGTGCTCCGCCTTAACCAGGCGCATGAGCCGCGCGGAGATGCCCAACAGGGCTGGCGCATCTTATCCGAGTTGGGCAAGCGGCTGGCTGAGCGCTTCGGGACAGGTGAGATCCGCATCAACTACGGCAGCTCTGCGGAGATCATGTATGAGATGACGCAGGTCATCCCGTTGTTCCGCGATGCGGGATACATGGAGCTCGATTCCGGCCAGCAGCAGCATATCGACGGCCTCGGGCTGAAGGCTGCAAATCGAGTGGCTGTACAAGCACCAAGTCGATCAAACGGCCACGACGGAACTTTCACGCTGGTCACAAGCCGCGGCCTGTATACGAGCTACGAAGCGGCCGCCATCCACGCTAAGGACGCGGATCGCCTGCATCGCGAGGACTCGCTGAAGATGCATCCCGACGATGCAGCCGCTCTCGGCGTCTCGAACGGAGATCTGGTGACTGTGAAGCGCCGCAGCGTCTCCTTCCGCGTGCCCGTGCAGGTCACGAGTTCAGTCCAGCCCAAGATGCTTTATCTGCCGTCCTTCTACGACGGCGGAGCACCTGCCACCCTCTTCGATGCCGATTCGCACGTGGCGAGCGTCGAAGTCAGCCGCTAGTCGAGCACTCAGTTCCCACCGGGCGCGGCGGCCGCGCGTACAATTGAGGTGAATGAGCGCACGAATCTACCTGGATCACGCAGCTACCACCCCGCTTGACCCGCGCGTCCTCGAAACGATGATGCCGTACCTGGCGCATTTCTACGGCAACCCCTCGAGTATCTACGCAGAGGCGCAGGAAGCACGTCGGGGCCTCGAAGGCGCTCGGCGGTCGATTGGTGACGTCTTGGGCTGCCGGCCCCAGGACATCATCGTAACTTCGGGCGGGAGTGAGTCAGACAACCTTGCCCTTCGCGGCGCTGCCTGGGCGGCGCGGCGGGCAGCGCGTGGAGACCACGTCGTGACGACCGCCATCGAGCATCACGCGGTGCTGCACGCTACCGAACGCCTGGAGCAGGAGGGCTTCCGCGTCACCCACCTCGGCGTGGACCGCGAAGGCTTCATCGATCTGGCGGAACTCGAGTCGGCTGTCACCGCTGAAACTGTCCTGGTCAGCGTCATGTACGTGAACAACGAAGTCGGGACCATTGAGCCGATTGCCGAGGCGGTGCGAGTAGTGAAGGCGAAGAATTCGCGGACGGTCTTTCACACGGATGCCGTACAAGCAGCCGGGCTTCTCGAACTCAGCATTGATTCGCTGGGCGTCGACCTGCTATCGATCGCAGCGCACAAGTTCTATGGACCCAAGGGAGTCGGTGCGCTCTATGTGCGGCCGCGGACGCCGTTGTTGGCTCAGAACCTCGGCGGCTCACAGGAGAAGAACCGGCGGGCTGGCACCGAAAACGTTGCGGGTGTCGTCGGAATGGCGAAGGCGCTGACACTCGCTTATGACGAGTTCGATGGGCGAAACGCGCACTACCGGCGGCTGCGGGACAAACTCCTGGTGGAAGTTCCCGAACGCGTGCCCGACGTAACGATTACCGGACCGACCGCCATCGCGCGGCGCGCATCGAACAATTTTTCCTGCTGCTTCAGTCACCTCGAGGGGGAGGCGGTGTTGATGGCGCTTGACCTCGCAGGGATTGCAGCGTCCAGCGGCTCAGCCTGTACGTCCGGATCCATGGAGCCGTCTCACGTCCTGACGGCGATGGGGATTTCGGAGGAACTGGCGCGTGGTAGCATGAGACTGACCGTGGGTCAGGACAACACGCTGGAACAGATTGACTCCGTGCTGGACACGCTGCCAGAAGTGGTATCGAGACTGAGATCACTTTCACCGGCCTGGCGGGAGAGAGCAAGCGCGTGAGCAACGACCCAACCGAACGCAACCTTGGGCGCCCCCTCCGCCCATCGCTGCCGGCTTCTCATGAGGATCTCGACGACGAGCCTCTCACCCAAGCGAGCAAGCGGCCTTCCCGCACACCAGAGCATTGGCCCGACGAGGAAGCCGGGCTGGTCTCGGCGGCTGATTTCACCGTGACCGAGGGCGAACTTCTCAAGACGCTGGAGTACTACTTCCCGCTCTTCTGGCTTGCCTGCCTGATTGTTGTCAGCTACATCGGAATCTACTACGCAGTTGACCAGCTCGACGGAAACAACCCGCTCCCTCCCGCCTGGTTCTGATGGCCGACGAGAAGCCACGAGTAACCTTCGAGGACGGCGTCGCAACCGGCTTTGATGACACCTGGCACGATGCCTGGTGGGGGCAGATGGAGGAAGGCGGAGGGAATGTCATCGCTCAATACAAAATGCGGATGGTGGAGAGCAACGATGAGCATGTCGTGATGTCAATGGACTACCAACCGGGCGCGCGACAGGGCACCGGCGTCTATGCTGCGGGAATCCTCATCCAGTTAGCAGATGTTGCCGCGACAAGTGTGTGCTTCAATCACATGCGCAAGATCTTCCCGGATGGCACAACGGAGTTCCCCTTTCCGCTTGCAGTGCAGATGAGTACGAACCTGCTCCGAAATACCGACCACGGGAAGATCATCGCCGAATCGAAGTTGACCCACGGCGGCCGCATGATGATCGTCTGCGACTCAACAGTGAGGGACGAGGACGGCCGCCTGCTGATGACGTTGACGACAACGCACCTCATCCCACCCCGGCGCTAGCCACGTACTTAGGCATAGGCCTGTCGCTTGAGCGCTATAACTATGCAAATCTAACGAATATACGCAGTCGAAAGTCGGCCATCTTTAACGCGCCCCCCACTACGGGAGTCGTGAAGCGCCTCCGTATTCCGGAATTAGACACGCAAGCGCACCGGGTGAGCACGGTCCTGGCACTTGCGATTGCGTGCGCAAATCGTGGCTGTGATGGTGCTCCTGATGAGCCTGCGTTCAGCAAAGGCGGCGCACGCCGAAGCAACTGCCGGTTTCGCGTGGGCCGTAAGCAACTGATGATGGGATTAATGTGGCTCTACTCCCTGGTGGTCGGCCTCGCAACGCTTACGGAGGAACTGCAATGGTCTACGCACGAAAGCGATCCGAGTAGACTAACGGTCACCGAGACGGCCCTGGGGTTCGCAACTTCCGGGGGCCGTTTTTCGATGCCTGGCGATTGCCAAAGTCGTTGATAGGCATTGATCGGCAAATGGTGGGTGCGCGGTCGGTTAATATTCGGTTTATGTCACCTTCTGAGGCCGCAAACGCCGGTTCTTAACGTGATCTTTACGTTAACATGTCCTTCGAAATCTCATGATTAAGTGCGATTCTGGCGCAACCAACGGGTTTTGAAAGGGCTGCGCCCGCAAGCACAAAAAGGGAGGACTGCAGTGAGGATCAACGGGGGGATTCACGGGGCGCGCCGCGACCCGCGGCGCGGCCTTTACATTGGCGTCTTCGTGGCGTTACTAATGGTGGCCGGTATCGGCCTCTTCCGCATCGTCTCGATGACGAACGCAGCGGACACGGGTTTTCTTTCACCTGGTGCCACACACGCGCCGAACAACTTTGACAGCAACGCGTCAAACGCGTTTGCGCAGGACGACGCATATGCCGTGGACGACGATGAGGATGACGAGCAGGGTTACTCCAGCTTCGGGATTTCCGTTCCCGCGGGCTCAATCATCGATGGCATCGAAGTCCGCTACGACGCGTTCTCTAGCGATTCATCCGGATGCCGGCTCGAGGCCGCGCTTTCCTGGGACAACGGTGCGAATTTCAGCAGCTTCATCAACGGACCTTCCCTGCCGGGGGCAGACAGTGATACCTACCAGACCATCGGCGGAGCGACCGAAACCTGGAGCCGCGACTGGTCACCTCCAGACCTGACTAATTCGAACTTTGTCGTGAAAGTGCGCTACGACGACGTCAGTAGCAGCAGCTGCAGCGGCAACGTGTCGCTGGACCACATCCAGGTCAAAGTGCACTACCGCACTCTCAACGCAGGAACACCCAACCCGACCGTTGCAAGTGAAGCCTGCGACGCAGCGGACTTCAACTTCGTCATCGACCTTTCCGGATCGATCGATGACGGCACCGACCTCGTAAGCATGCGGACTAACATTAAGTCCTTCGTAGACGCGTTCGAAGCCACCGGCTCCGGTCTCTACAGTGGAACCACCTTCCGCGACAGCACGATTACCGACGGGCTGCCGGAAGGTGCCGGCCAGGCTGGATACGTCGACGCGACGACCTTCAAGGGATACATCGACGCCATTGGCCCGACCGACGGCCGCACGCCCACAGCGGACGGCATTCAGGACGCGATGGCTAATATAGCCAACGATCGCGCCGGCGTCATCAACGTCATGTTCATCGTGACAGACGGCTCACCGAACATCCTTCTGAACGATGGCTCGGAGCCTTCTCTTGACGATCCTGTCACCTGGCTGAATGCCGGCAATGACGCGATCGGCCAGGCGAACGCAGCTCGTGCTGCGGGCTACCTCGTCTTCGCCATCTACGTCGGCGAGGGCGACACGAGCCTACCGTTCAGCGACGCCGGAGACGACCAGTGGTCCGAAGCCGTAATGATGAAAATGGACGGCGAGGGCACTCTTCGCCAGATCGCATTCTCAGGTCTTGCCGGTGAGCTGCTCGAGGCGCTTGGTTGCGATCTCGTAGTGACCAGCGAAGTGCATGACGCCTCGCACACTGATTTCACAAACGGCAGCCGGCCCGCCGGCACGACAGTCCATGACAAAGCGATTGTTACTGGCACACCCGTAACGGCAACCGGTACCGTGGATTTCAAGCTGTTCGACGACTTGACTTGCACAAACCAGGTGGGCGTCGAGAATAACGTCGCTCTCGTCGGCGGCCAGGCCGAGTCCACGCCGTTCGCCCCGGCGTCCGGCGATTGGGCTTACAAGGTTCACTACGACGGCGACTCTAACTACGACCCCGAAGACGGCCCCTGCGAGCCATTCACGATCCTCGCGCCAACACCAACGCCTTCGCCGACGCCGTCTCCGACTCCTTCACCGACGCCGTCTCCGACTCCTTCACCGACGCCGTCCCCAACTCCATCGCCGACGCCGTCTCCGACGCCTTCACCGACGCCGTCTCCAACCCCATCGCCGACGCCGTCACCGACACCATCTCCAACTCCTTCACCGACGCCGTCGCCAAGTCCTTCGCCGACGCCGCACATAACTCAGCCAGTAACGCCGACGCCGTCTCCGTCACCTACTCCGACTGAGCCGCCGACGCCAACGCCGACGGAGCCGGCAACGGCGAGTCCTTCTCCGACGCCGACGGAACCGCCAACGCCGAGTCCGTCGCCGACGCCTACGCCGACGCCTACACCGAGTCCAACTCCTTCGCCGACGCCGAGTCCCACACCGTCGCCGACGCCGAGCCCTACTCCGTCGCCGTCTCCGACCCAGGCACCGGCTACGCAGTCGCCGTCTCCGTCGCCGACACCATCACCATCTCCGACACCGCCTCCACCGACCGCATTGCCGGTAACGGCGACGCCAAAGCAACTGCCGGTTACAGGTGGAACGCCGCCGGCCGATGGTGGCATCGGCCTGGCACTGCTGATCGTGATCGGCATGGCCGCACTGACCGCCGGAGGTAGTGCGATAGCCTATGCACGAAGGCGAGTCGAGTAACCGCTACCACAGATTCAAGAAGAGCCCCGGGGCGTTGGGCCTCGGGGCTCTTCATTTTGCGCTGCGAGTGGTCAGACCTAACGAGTCCCGGCGACCTCTCTAGCCCTAGCCACCAACGCTTCGTCGCCGAGCAGGACTGACATCGCGGCAAAGGCCTTCTTTGGCCCCTTCCAGACCAGGCGATCAGCGGTAGCGCCTACACTGATGGTCGTGCGCAAAGTGGCGAGGTCCTTGAAGAGCAATGCCAGCTCGCGCTGCTCCTTAAGTGTGCCAGCCAACACAGGCCCACCTCTTACAGGAAGCGCCCACTGCGACGATTGCTCCGGGATGTTCTCGATGTGACCAAACTTGGCCAGAACGGAAGCGGCGGTCTTCGCTCCCCAGCCCGGAAGACCGGGATATCCATCCGCACTGTCACCAACGAGCGCCAGGTAGTCAGGGATAGAGGCGGGGGGAACGCCGAACTTCGCAGTGATGCCGGCCTCATTGAGGACAACGTTTGTGCGACGGATCAATTGGACGACCGTGTCGCCTCGTACGCTCTGTCCCAGGTCCTTATCGGGTGTGCAGATCAGCACCTGCTCAGCGTATGCACTCGCTTCAAGCGCCGCCGCCGCCAGCGCGTCGTCTGCTTCGAACTCGACCATGGGCCAGACAACGACACCCATCGCCTCGAGCGCTTCTTCCAGAATCGGAAACTGTGTGAGAAGGTCGGGTTCCACCCCGGCGCTGGTCTTGTAACCGGGCCAGAGGTCGTTGCGGAACGACTCGATTACGTGGTCGGTAGCCACACCGAGGTGCGTGCAACCGCTGTCCAGCAGGAATAGCAGCGAGCGCAGCACGCCGCGCACGGCCCCAACTTCCTTCCCGTCAGCGGCCTTGGTCGAAGGCACCGCATAGTAGTGACGGAACAATTCGTAAGTGCCATCAACGAGATAAACGCGCATGGCCGTAGCGTATCAGGCAACTAGCCAGCTGACCTCGAAGAACTCACCGGCTCGTCCAATCCCCTTGAGGCTGGCTTCGCCCAAAGAAACGCCGCTAGGCCACGTCCGCGAATAACGCTATCTCAGCACCAATCGCGGACCACTCGCCATATCCATCATCTTTACGGTTCCTTTATGTAAATTAGCGTCGGCCCGGCATAGTATCGGGCTCAAAGCTGCGTGGCCGTGCGGCAGGCAGCTGTCTACGACTTCGGAAGAACTCGTTGAGGGGGGAGAACGAGATGACTACAACTTTCCGAGCGGCTGTCTTCGGACTATCGATTCTTGCGCTGGTCATCGCCTATCTAGCGCTGGCGGCTACGGCGGGGGCGGATCCGCTTCCTACGCTGACCACCGACAAGCCTGACTATGCCCCCGAGGAGACCGTCCACATATCGGGAACTGATTTTGCCCCGGATGTGGCCTATGACATGCCTGTCATCAGGCCTGACGGGTCCATCGTAAAGGGTGACGGGACCTTCCTCCCCGGCTGGGACACGACGACTTCGGCCTCTGACGGAACTCTTCTCTACGACTACATCCTCAACGGTATCTCTGGCACCTACGAAGCTCGCGCCTACCTCTCTCCGTGGAGTGGTGACATTTCGGAGCCGCCCATCGCGGCGGTCACCTTCACGGATGGCAACGTCCGCATACGCTCAAATGCGGCTTCGATCACGTTCACTCTGACATGGACCGAACACAGTGGAACGACTTGCGCAGGAAGCGCAACCGACAGTGGCACTGAAACAGCCGTAGGTTTTGCAGGCGGAGACCGATTTACGAAGGGTGTGGGAAGTACAGAGTCCATACGCCTAACTGCCGCAACTACGTCCGACCAGGGCGGTGCGTTCGTCAACTGGACTGCTGCCAACGGAACGGATCCGTTTACCGTCATTTCCACTTACGTCATCTGCGTCAGCGGGCAGTTCACCGGAACCCGTGAATACGTCGCGAATTACGCCGGGAACGACTCAATCGAGTGGGAGAAACGAGACGACTTGAATGCGCTCCAGGGTGGAGCAACCTTCACGATTTCACCCAATCCAAATACAGGATCCGGCAGCTTAACAGTCGTCGACAACGGCGCGAATGATGTCGATCCTGACGCTGGCCAAATCAAAGTTACCGGTTTCTTTCAGACCGGTAGCTACACTGTCACGGAAACGGTGGCGCCAACCGGATTCGCGCTGGATGATGACGTCACCCGTAGCGTCGCGATCACATCTGGATCCCGAAATCCAGTGATCGGCACGCAGGGCTCCGATGATGCCGGCAACACAGACGAGTCGGACTTCCACAACCGGCTCGGCACGCTGGAATGGGAGAAGCGCACGGCAGTCAGCCCCTTCCCATTAGTTGGCGGAGCGGCATTCACCGTCTCCCCGAATCCGTTCTCATGCCACGGTGGTGCCGATCCCGGCGCCATCCCGGACGACACGAACGGAACAACAGTTCCAGCTGATGTAGACAAGGATCCGGACCCCGGCCAGTTCAGGCTCGAACGAGTCTGTCTCGCCGCGTACACCATTACTGAGACAACACCGCCCCCCGGTTTCGCGCTCGATACAGACACGACACGCGCCCAGACCGTCAGTTCAGCGAACCTGACGGCCGTAGTCGGAACCCAGGGAAGCAACCAGGCCGGGACTACGGATGAATCGGACTTCCACAATGCTGCGACCACAGCCCAATTCTTGGTCAATAAGGACTTCATCCCGAACAGCGCAGCCAGCGTCACCGTTTCACTGACCTGCACGAGCGGTACGGTCGTGAATGACGACACGACGGCCTCCGAAGCAGATCCCGCCAACTTCACCGTCAATGGGTTCACGACCGGAGCAACTTGTACCGCAACGGAAGCTGTTCCCGGCGGTTATTCGGCAAACCAGGCCGCTTGCGTCGCGGTCGGAATCTCCAACGGAAACACGAGCTCGTGCACGATAACCAACACTGCCCAGGCCACTCTCACTGTCTCCAAGGCTTACTCCAACGGAGCGACGGGGGCCGTAACTGTTTCCGTCAGCTGCACAAGCGGAACTCCCGCTCCAGCTTCGGCGAGCGCATCTCCGGGCAGCCCTGCCGTCTTCACAATCACAGGGTTCTCCGCAGGCGCCACCTGCACGGCAAGCGAAAGCCCGGTCCCGACCGGATACGTCCAGGACAACGCTAACTGCACTAGCGTTGCGATCTCAGCCGGCGCTTCCGCTTCCTGCACGATCACCAACAAAGCCCAGGCCACGGTCACCGTCTCCAAGGTCTACTCAGACGGCAACACGACGCCGGTCATGGTGACGCTCACCTGTACGAGCGGCACCGTCTCTCCGGCCGGCCCGACAGCCACCCCGGCCGTCTTCACGGTCACAGGGTTCTCCGCAGGCGCCACCTGCACGGCAAGCGAAAGCCCGGTCCCGACCGGATACCTCCAGGACAACGCTAACTGCACTAGCGTTGCGATCTCAGCCGGCGCTTCCGCGTCCTGCACCATCACCAACAACGCCCAGGCCACGGTCACCGTGAGTAAGGTCTACTCAGACGGCAACACCACGCCCGTCATGGTGACGCTCACCTGCACGAGCGGCACGGTCTCTCCGGCCGGCCCGACTGCCACCCCGGCCGTCTTCACGGTCACCGGCTTCAGTGCCGGCACGACCTGTGACGCCACGGAAGGGACACCTCCTTCCGGCTACGTTGCCGACGAGTCGGACTGCGAGGACGTGGCTATTAGCGCCGGTGCCTCAGAGTCCTGCACGATCACCAACAACGCCCAGGCCACGGTCACGGTGAGCAAGGTCTACTCGGACGGCAACACGACGCCCGTCATGGTGACCCTCACCTGCACGAGCGGCACGGTCTCCCCGGCCGGC